>CXWL01021088.1_pt1 | contig 39965 bp, 12 predicted proteins | sample 590931 | NCBI WGS metagenome assembly CXWL01 (sample SAMEA3498368, study PRJEB10139) | groundwater metagenome | biome: water well; material: biofilm material | place: Germany | collected 2015-04-27 | reverse complement strand
CATCAATTCATGATAAAATCTAGCAGAATCCTTCATCAAATCTTCATCTTCGTGAATAAAGCCGCTCAAAAAGCCTTCGTCTGGATTATTGGCATCCTCCATCAACTCAATACTCCCTTCCAGATCTCCGGCGGACTCGCCGCTCGAGCCTATGGTTCGACGCGTGAACTGAACGATATCGACATCGAAGTGGAAGACCAGAGTATCGCGAAAATAGCGCCATTGATGGAGCAATATATCACCTATGGCCCGGCTCGATATCAGGATGAAAACTTTGATCTCTTGATGGTGTCACTCAATTACGAAGGCCAGGATATTGATATTTCCGGCTGTGATACGGATAAGATCTTCAACCAAGGAACTCAAGCATGGGAAGCTTGTGGCAATACCCTAGCGATGGCCGTGAGTACAGAAATTTTTGGCATAACCGTGCCGGTGATCAGCCGAGCTGCCTTGATCGATTACAAAGGAAAAATACAAAGAGAAACGGACTTGGAGGATGTTAGAGCAATGCAAAGATGAACTTCAGTCGTCGACAATTTGTCGACAACTGAGGCTCAAAGAAACTGACGAAAATAAATCTTCCCACCGTCAACAAGAATTGACTCCACTTCATCTAGCCTTCATATTGCCCTGATAGAATGTAGAGCAAGGTACTTGAGATACCACCTTTTGTCATTCCGACCGGAGTCCTGTAATCAGGACGGAGCGGAGGAATCGCTCACCCGGGTACTCAGGGTGCAGTGAGAAATCCCTTACCCTATACCATGAAGCAGTACCAGTTTTTCGTCTACATCATTGCCAGTAAATCTGGAACGCTCTACGTCGGTGTCACGAGTGATCTCGTTGGAAGAGTCTACCAACACAAGCATGGGACTTATGATGGATTTAGTAAGAAATACCAGTGTCATATTTTGTTGTACCATGAAGAATTTCAGTACGTCTATGATGCTCTAGCACGAGAGAAACAGCTCAAGAAATGGAATCGTAGGAAAAAGGAAGATATCATAAAAATCCTAAATCCTTGCTGGAGAGATTTAGCTAGCGATTGGCATGGGTGAGGGGTCCCTCGGCTTCGCTCGGGATGACAAAAGGGACGTCGGGAAAAGCTGTTAACAACTTAAAACGCCTTGAATTCCCCATACATGCCCCCTACAATTCGACCTCTCTTTTGCCAAATGCAGATTTTACTGCTGAAGAAAGGCATTTTCGGCACCGTGGCTGGGACTAATGTGAAGGCACCCGATAGAGATCTGTGATATTTGCTCTGAAAGCAGAAATAGCAACACCAAATTCATCTTCAAGCTCTTGATCGGTCTGTTTAGGAAGCTGATCAATACCTTGAGCCTGAAAGATTTCTTCAAGAGTTGCCAACGTGGGACGCAAAGCACCTTTTTTGAGAAAAATTTCTATAAGTTCATGCACCAGAGAGGGAGACACCTTCGCACCCTCTTTTATCATCGTTCGTAAAACCTGATAAAGAACTACCGTTTTCTTTTCTAAAGGTAATTCGTAAATAGGATCCCAAACCTGTCTGCATGATTCCAAGCTAGCCATAAAGAATAATTAAGCGCCCGTAATGTATTACAGAAGACTCACTCTGCCGTCAGCACCAGCGGCCCATCTTTCGTAATGGCCACCGAGTGCTCGAAGTGGGCACTTTTGGAACCATCAGCCGACACCATAGTCCACTTGTCTTTCAGACATTTCACTTTCCAATCCCCCACATTCACGATTGGCTCGATGGCGATCACCATCCCCTCCCGCAAAATCGGCCCATCATTCTTATTCCCAAAATTCGGCACTTCGGGGGCTTCGTGCACCTGGTAGCCGACACCGTGGCCAATCAAATCACGCACGCAGCTGTAGCCCTGCTGCTCAACGATTTTTTGGACGGTCGAGCTGATCATCCCTACGTGATTGCCAACAATCGCGACTTTAATGGCTTCATCGAGGGCCCTCTTCGTCGTCTTCAAGAGATGCTTCAGGTCATGACCAATCTCGCCCACCGGCACGGTGATGGCGCTGTCAGTAATAAGATTCTCGTAGATTACTCCGAAATCGAGACCGATGATGTCGCTCTCTTTCAGGAAGTACTCATAGGAAGGGACGCCGTGAACACAGGCTTCATTGACCGAAGTACAGAGAGCGGCCGGGAAGCCGTGGTAGCCCTTGAAAGCGCCAGCAACTCCTCTCTCAGCAAGAAGTTTTTCAGCATATTCGTTCAGTTCACCCGTGGAAATACCCGGAACCACCTTCGCGGCAGTTTTATGAAGAATTTCATGAAGAATCTTGCCGCCCTCGCGGAGGAGACGGATTTCTTCCGGGGATTTGATATGAATGGTGTCGGGTTTTGGCATGAATTTACTTAAATATGTCTCACAATCTCGACGGTCACCGCCTCCGTTGCCTTATCCCCCTCCACCTCCACCAACCTCCCCACCTCCCGGTACCAATCGATCACCGGCTGGGTTTCTTGATGGTAATTGGCCAAGCGAACTTTGATGGCTTCGGCAGTGTCGTCGGCACGCTGGTAGACATCATCTTCTGGGCATTCTGCCAATGCTGTCTCGCGACTCGGGAAAATCTTCCCAGTAGCCTTGGACATCCAGCGATTGCTGAGACGTTGCAGGGCTATTTCATCGGAAATCTGAATGAGGACGCCCACCGGCTGGCGGCCATAGCGTTGCATCACCTGTTCGAATAAGTCCTTTTGAGTCACCTTCCGCGGCAAGCCATCGAAGATCACCGCCTCGGTGGCTGGAGTGTTTTTCAAGAAGCTGTCGACGATTTCGATCACCACCTCATCGGAGACGAGATTCCCGGCTTCAACAATGCCTTTGATCTTCAAACCTAATTCGGAACCTCCGGCAATCAAAGCCCGCAGTTCTTTGCCCGTCTCGAAGAGCTTGTAGCCCTTGGTTTCGACCAAAATCCGCCCCTGGGTCCCCTTCCCACAGCCCTGCACGCCGAACAAGATCAAGTCTTTCATAGGTATATAAGTAGTTAAACCGAGCTTAAAGAATCCCGAGCTTTTGCGCAATAGCTTGCTCAATACGGATACTCTTGCCCAAGACGCACCTCCACCTCAGCAAGCACCGGGCGAACTTTCACCAGTCCGAACCATTCCAGGACTCGAATGTAGGCCCAACCGAGATCAAACTCCCACCAGCGTTTGGAAAATTTCGGGTCAGCGGGATTGTGATGATGATTATTGTGGAGTTCTTCACCGGTGATAAAAACACCAAGGGGAATAATATTGGAAGAAGCATCGTTGGTCGGAAAATTTCGATACCCCAGATAATGTCCCACGCCGTTGATCACTCCTGCGGCCCAAAATGGCACCCAAAACATATGAACGAACCAAAACATAATGCCAAATGGAATCCCGAAAAGCAGAATCACAAGGCCGAGGAAAGTGAGTAAACCGAATCCCGTATGAGGAGTGTAGAGATTCCGCTCAAGGGCATCATCTGGCAAACCATGGGCATACTTTTCCCAGGTTTTTTTGTCACGAGTCGCCCGATGATAGAGCCAGTAGCCTCCTCCTGCCAACATCATGAGGAGGCCGTGATACTTGGGGCTGTGAGGATCGAGCTCGGTGTCAACGCTCGCATGATGAAGGCGATGAATCGCCACCCATTCATGGGTGACGATCCCTGAAGTGAACCAGAGCCAGAAACGAAAGAAGTGGGAAATATAGGGATGAAAATCTACCGAACGATGGGCCAGACTGCGATGAAGATAGAGTGATTGGGCTGTCATGGTCACATGTGTTGAGAGCAATAACACCAGCAGTGCTCCCCACCAGGGCCAAGTAAGCAAACCAGGAAAAGCCAACCAGTTCATCATCAGAGTGGGAACAAAGAAGCAATGGTGGTGAATGAACCTGTCACCTTAGCAAAAAAAGCGATAAAAAGACCGACAAAGAGCAAGGCGATAAGGGCCGAGATTACCACCGCAAATACACCGAGAAATCCTATCGCGACGATGAAATTCCAGATTCTTTGTCTCCAGCCAAGTTTTCGCCGGCTCTGGAGCGAATGGGTCTCGAAGTAATTCTTTATTCGCTTCCAGGTCTTCCAGAAAGCGACCACAAACAGGGCTGCCAAGATCAGGAGAAGCAGGGACATGATGGTAGGATAGTTCTCCTTGCGAAAAAACTCAGCACAGTCTTGAGGGCAACTAACCTTATCTTCATCGATACCGCAATAGCCATTGCCGCAAGAACAATTCAGCTTGTCTGGTGCGAGCTCACGGTCGGTTTTTTTCCCGATCAAAAAGTACTTATCTTGTGGCAGACAAGTGGCATCGCTGAGAACGTAGTACTGCTCTTGCCCCATCAAAGCTTGATCTTCAAAGTATTGACCAATATCTCGAGAAATCAGTTGACCAACGATGCGACGAGCTGAAAAATCATCGATGAGATCGACGTGGTTAGCTCCGAGTTCCCAGTAATTATTGCACTGCAGATTGAGATAGTCTCCGCCAACATGCTGGGCACTCACTTTAGGTACGATACCATCGTGAATCGTTCCCAGTTCAAAAATATTAGCGCTGGAGACCTGCATCCCGAAAGGCAGATCAACTTCAAATCCCTCATTACCAGCGATGACGAAATAGTCGATGCCGGGGATTTTCGGATATTGAGGACGATCCGCGGCTAATTCCTGAACGATCGTGTCGCTCAGGGAAAAGAGACTACCACGCTCACGCGAGACCAGGTGTTGGTAGAGGGTGAGAAGCGGCCCTTTGGAGCGGACCGCATCATTGGGTGTACCGATCATGATCACCTTCTTGACCTTATCCAGGAAGGTGAAACGTCCTGGGATCAGGACATTTTCTCGAGTGGCATAGGTCAAAGCTTCCTGACTCACCAGCCCTCCCATACTATGAGCGACGAGATAGATCACATCGAAGTTTTCCTGATAGGTTTCTAGACTCTTAGCGAAATCCTCTCCATTGGAACCAATGCCTAAATGAGGAGGATAACGATAGGTCCAAGCTTGCCAGGGCTGATCAGTACGACGAATATCCTGGATGATGCTCTCCCAAGCTTTTGGATCCGATCCCAGACCATGGACGAATATCACCGCCGCTCGACTGCCGGCCAAGGGCTGATAGACATTTTCCAATGCCTTGCTTTCACAACCACCTTCACACACGAGTCCCATGAGAGCAAAAGCTGCCCGACCTTGATCGTCGACGTATTGCTGAAAATCAAGCTCTTGCTGAATGAGAAGTTTCCCCTCGACGATTTTTCCCGATGGGATGAGAATCCATTGTTTCGTCGGGGCATGAAATGCATAGATCTGAATGCTCGAGCGATCCACAGCCGGGTCAGAAACAAGCGGGAGACTCAACCGTATCATTTGTGAGCTGGTGACCGGGATCCGATCAGCACGCTCCACTATGATCGGGACGGTCAGCATCTTCAGCGACGTGTGAATCGGATAATCAAAGGCTTTTTCAAATTTACTCACGGTATATTTCCGACCCTGAGGTTCATCAAGTGGCTCGACCTTGAACTGACTAATATCAAAATCCCTTTCCAAAGCGGCCACCTGGAGCTCAGCGAGCTTGGCCGAACGTTTCTCTTCGCGGTAGACCTCTTTTGCGCCACATTGGAGTACTTCCGTAGACCGGAATTCGATGTCAGCACACGCTCCGCCCACACATTTCACCGCCCGTGCGTCGAGATAATTTTGTGGAATGGAAAGAGTAGTCTGATAGTCCTTCCCCGTACAATTCAAGGAAAAGGGTTTCTGAATAACCTCGAATCCTTCGGGTGGTGTATAGGGAATCTCTACTTGCTCCTGAGTCTTTACTGCTGACGCGGCATCATCACAAACAAAGGGGTTGAGCGCTACTTGGTCAAGCTCGATACCTTGAACAACTTCCGGTGCCGAAAACAATCCCCAGTCAATGGCCGATTGATAAAAAACCGTACTCGCCGTTTCAATGAATTCGGTTTCGGTGACATTCTCCACAACATTATTCATCACCTCATTCAGCAGAGACTGTGTTTCTGCAGAAAGTGTCGTATCAACGGTACAAGCGCTCACCACTGCCCGGCAACTGGAATCACAAATGAGGGAATTTGGCGGTTCGCAATCTTCACCTATTTCGACAATATCATTGCCGCACTCAGACTCAGGAGAGAGTGCCACGGGGGGAGGCGGGACAGGAAGGTTGAAGGAAAATATTTTCGGTGACATCAGATTTCCAACCAGATCCTTTGCCTGTATCACCATCACGATCTCCGTAGCGATAGGGAAATCCGCATCTGGATTGATAATCACCGTATAGTCAAGCGGCAAGCCTGAGATAGCGAGTTGTCCACTCGTCTGAGTATAGTTGACATTATGCAGCTGGACTTGAAGCGAGCTCAGATCGACTCCGGAAAGATTGTCATTGAGGTGGAAAGTGACATTGCTATTCAAGGCAACACCAGTGGCGCCGTTGCCTGGAACAACATTGGTCACGGATGGAGCTTGGGTATCGACGATACAAGGTGATGAGATGAAGGTGTAATTCCCAGTATTGACACTCGTCAGCACATCATTACCATTGCTATCTGCCACATTGCTATCAATGGATTGGCCTGGAGTGAAATCAAGTGAAAAGCTGGTGGAGCTCACACCAGGCTTCGTTTTGAAGAAAATCGAACCATAGAGCCCACTATCATTGAAATTCCCCATCACACTGAAGGCGGTCAGGTAAATCTTTCCTTGTGATTCATTCACCACGTTGCCAGCATAGAGCTCGTACGCACTCCCGATCTTGACCTGGATCCCAGCCTGAGCTGTATTCTGATCGATGATCTCCACCTCGCTGGAATTGAAGAGGATGATGGCATCCGCCGCATTCGACGCCGTGCCCTGGGTATCCACCACGATATCGATCTTCTCGATACACTCCTGTTTCATCGACGCCGCTGAGGGGGTGAAGGACAGTGAGGCTGCCTCAGCTCGGTCCACATTGAACAGTAACGCGAGCAGCGTGAGGGTGAGAAGAAACGATTGAGAACGGAAACGCATGGGGAAAGGTTAGGTTATAAGGTTGTTAGGTTGTTAGGAATTATACACCGTCGCCGGCTTTATAGAGATTGGTGATGATGATACTCAGATCCATGCCATTCACGAGCCCATCACGATTCAGGTCAGCACTGAGCACGGCGCTGTAGAGTCGAATCACCGTCGCCGATAGGTCAAGCCCATTGATATAATCATCAGGCTTCACATCTCCGCTGAGAAGAAAGAAGCTGCCGCCGAACGTGAAATCCAACAACAAGTCGACACCACGAAAAGCCGGTGACTCCAAACGCTTCGACAATTGCGAGGCGCCTTTCAGCAGAAAAACATAATTTCGTTCCGGTAAATTACCAGCAGGTATATCTCCCCGACCCTTCTGATCTGTAGCCAAATCGTAGTGGTAGAGGGCATTCTTGGTATTGGGANNAGGCTGCTGGACTCGTGCTGAAAACCCCTGGATACTGCTCATAGGGTGCGCCATTTCTAGAATAAAAAACCTTCACCGAGCTGATGGTGTCATTCGGGCTCGTGGCCGTGAAGATCAGGTCGATGTCATTGGAGGACTGAACAGATGGGACGGGTTGATCGATGCTACTCTGGGGTAAATCTGTTTCGAGCTGACAGGTATCACTGCAGCCGTCTCCATTCACCACATTGCCATCGTCACACTGTTCTGGATCCTCCCGAGTACCATCATTACAGATCGGAGCGGCCGGCAAGGTCGGAGTGACCTGCAAGACCAGTTGATCTGAATCAGGGCTGACAATTGACAAATCTTGGGATGTACTGGTAGCAATGACATCATAGGTACCCGGCCCGATATCAGCCGTATCGATAGAGACTTGCCACGCACCGGTCGAGGAGGCTTGGACGAGGTAGGCTCTCGAGGTCGGACCATCTACGGAAAGCGAGATATTACCACTCTGGTAACCATACCCTTTCACGATCACGATCTCGCCTACTGTCACGACCGACTGATCGAGAGTGATCGTGGGAGGCAAGTTGATGACACTGATCGCCGCTGGTGTACCGGCAATCAAGGTATAGGGTACCGTCACCGGAACCGACAGCACATTGTCAGGGTCTTGAGCGGAAAATGCCAAGGTTCCAGCTCCCGCCGGAAGTGTGGTCGTCTGATGAGTAAAAGTTCCCGACCCCGCGGGAACGATGTTCGCTTGAAAAACCGTATTATACGTAAAAATCACCACACTGCTGGGACCGGGATACGCGAGACCGTTGATGGTGAGGTCGGTCGTAGCTGCTGGAGGCGCTGGCGGCGGAAGAGCTAGAGGTCCTCCACCTGCGCCACTGCCACCACCGGAGAGCACAATAGGACCGACGACGTAGTCGTAGTCATTGCCGTCGAGGATGGTAATTCTGGCCGTATAGGTGCCAGCGGGAAGATTGAGATACGTTGCTAGAAAATCACTCGCTGGATGAGCCTGAAGATTGGTATACAAAAAAGCGTCGGTCGAAATCTCCACCTGCATCTCGCTGATCGCTGGGGGGTAATAGCCGAGCGAAATACTATCCCAGTTCCAACGAACCTCGAGAGAAGATCCACTCGGCGAAGTCAGTGAAAATTGTGGCACGGGTGTAATGACAGCCACATTGATGTCAGCAGACCCTGACTGAGCCAAGACCTGCTTCGTGAAACCAATCAGGATCACCACCAACAAAAGAAAGAGTACGACTCGTAACGAATGATGTGGAACGGTGGGGTAAATGGGCATCAAAAAAACAAATTTCTACCGTTCACTATGAGAGATTCTCGTGAAAAGGCGAGAAATTGTTCTTGCAGGCTCAGCAAACTATTTTTCTATGACTTCCTGCGCTTTTGATCAACAGATTTTCCTGAGAAAAATAAAACGCGAATCAAAACAATCACGAGAAGAATGAACCCCGCGAAATAGAGGCCAAATTCACGAATGGTCTGGGAAACAACGTCTTGATTGGAAACCAATTCTTTTTGAACGATGATCCGATCAACTCCCTCAGTAATGAGGGGGACATAATAATGAAAGGTCTTTTCAGCATTGGCCAGCAATTTGGTTTTTACTCCATTTTCAAATTCGTAAATATTCAGTCGTGCCAGGTAATCATCCTCGCCCATATCATCACCGAGATCCCCCACCGGGATTTTGATTTCTTTGGTAACATTGGGGAAGGTCAGAGCATCTTGACGTAAAACCCTGAAAGGGTCTGTGGTATTTTTCTGACGGAATATTTCGACCTCAGCCACAATCGTGTAAAACTGATTTCCCGTATTGCTGAACTTCACGACGACATTGGCGGTGTTGCGGGCCTTCTCCTGAGTCTGAACTTCGTAATCGACAAGATTTCCGGTCTTAATCACTTCCCCACCATTGATCTTGAGAATAATGACCGTGGCAATAGCACCAGTCACACCGATGGAGAAACCCGATTTGGCCTCTAAGGTATTGTCTACTTTTTCAACCAGTACGGTAGCATAATGATCTCCATAAGAAGCGTTTTTAGGAACGTTGATGGTGACGGGGATTTCATTGATAATACCTTTCTTCGCTTGAAATTTTTCTACTCCGAGGGTGATCCAGGATGAGAGCGCTTGCGAAACATCAGCAATGTCTTTCCTTTCTATGGATTTCGTGTCTCCGCTCGGGGTGTAATAGTAGTCTCGAACACGTGCCCTATATTCGGCATCAACATCATCATTTCGAAAGGTAATGATGTACTCCTTTGAGTCTCCTCTATTCATCTGAAAAACTTTCTTGGCCGGAGCGATCGTCATATTGAAACCCGCCAACGCCTGCTGAAAAGATATTTGCATTGCTATGGCAAACAACACCACGATAATCGATAACTTCTTCATAAGAAAAATAGAGAAAAATGGGAGGCTAGAAATAAAACTAGGACTTCTTCATAAAAAGGGACAGCCCTATTAAAGTCAAACCAATGGCGATGGCAGAGCCTTGAAATATGGGATCATATAAAAACTGAAGGCTTTTTCTCACTCGCACAGGAGGAATTGGGGAATTTGTTCTCACCTGAGCAATAAAACGATCAGTTATTTTCATTTCGAGCACTCGTTGGTCCAGCAAGTTATCTTCTTCATCGAAGATCTTCAGCTCTGCTTTCACGCCAGCCTCAGGGAAATTCATTACCTTATCCGTGAAGTTCAAAACCGATGCTTCCCGGGTAAATTCAGGGAAGACAAGAGTCTCATCACCGATCATCGTGCTGATGAGCTGACCCGAGTTATCGAAAAAAGAAACGACCGGCGTGACCAAAAAAAACCGATTCACTTGACTGCGAAAGGCAAATCGAATGGCATCAAAATCATGAGTATTTCCCTCAAGATAATGAACGGCAACATCTTCCAATGTGCCACGATATTCCGATGGCTCCCCGATTCGTACATACATGACACTCCCGAGTTCGTAGGTTGGATTCGCAGGACCTTGGTCTTCAGGCGGGACTCTCCTGATGAAGTGAGCAAAAAAATAATCACCGCTTTGGATTGTTTCCGGAATAGCGACCTTCAAGGTGACGTAACGGTGCTCTCCCGGAAGGAAATCCAAACGATCCCCCTCCTGGCTCGTCACCCATGGTGCTACTTCATGATCGTAGATTTTCCCACCAGTACTATTGAACCGAAAAAAGGTCGAACGGAAATCATAGCTCCCGCCCTCACCACTCAGGAAAGAGAGATCATAGCTAAAATTCTCGCCAGGTTCCACGGAGAAAATGACCTTGGTCGGAGACAGAGTATCGTCAGCGGCCAGCGCCGAAGGTTGTAGGAAAAAGAGCAGGAGAAATACCGTAGCGAGACGGGACATCATGATCTTGAAAATAAGTTGTCCTGACAATAACACACAGGGCATAAAAAAGGCCCTCCTCGCGAAAGGAGGGCCAATCTATGGCAGCAATTATGGATTCGCCGTGGCCGTAAAGGTCACCGTACCGCTGTAATCACCAGCTCGTTGCGTATTGGTGACACCGACAAACCAATCGATATAGGCATTGGTAGCAGCAGCAGCATAGGTCGTGGTATCATACACGATCTCCTCCGCGCCGGATCCAATACCTGGAGCAGCCCAGAGAGCCTGATCTGAAGCAGGAGTGATATCGGTGATATCATCGGTCGCACCCCATTGGGTATCTTCATCCGCTTCACGGAGAATAGCAGAAGTGCTCGCGTCAGAGAGACGGAAAGCGACACCTCGGTCAGTAGCCGGAGTGATAACATCAAAAGTCGAGTCATTAGCACCCTGTGCTGTCACCAATCGGCTCACGGTATCAATGATATTGTCGGCAAGCGTACCTCCAGCTCCACCAGAACGGAGGAGAACATGCGTACGGCTGTCAGCATTCAGTGAGTAAGCCTCTACAGTGTACCCATTGGTGGAATTGGTGGTTGCCTGCAATTGACTGTAGGTCGCAGTGACATCCGTACCTGCTTCGTCAGAACTCGAGATATCAAAATCATCATCAGAAGTAGGACTCAAGGTGGTCCCTGATCCAGATCCGAAGGGAGAAGAACCAGCCACGATAGCGAAGGTAATATAGTCGGTCACATTCGCGTTGACAGAAGAACTGTCAGAATCCGTTGTTTGCGCCATAACGGGCACAATCGTCGCCATAGCCAGCATGGTGATCCCAGCCGCCAGAGCAGAAAATTTCTTAACCATAAGAGGAAGAAATTAAAAAATAAAAAGAGAGAGCTAAAAACATAGCTTCAGAGGATGTTACCATACCCTGAGCTAGAAATCAAGATTAATGACTCAACCTGACTTCCTTAACGTTTGTAACAAAAGGATGGAGCTAATGAAAGCAGAATTGGTAGTCTTGACAACATTTGAGTACCAAAAAGCTCGACATCATGTCTAATAGTATTCTCAGCGTTTACAAAAACGCAGTCCAGGGGCGATAATCTGGCCAATGTTGTCTCCTTAACCCCTTTCTATGTTTAAGAAAATCAGCTCTTTACTCGTGATTGGCGTCATCACATTCTCGCTCACGGCTTGCGGGAAAAAAGCCTCAGTTCAACCCGCCAGTGAAAGCAAGGATGTTGGCATTAATGTGAATGTGAGTGATAAGCCTGAAACGAAAAGTAGTGATTCAAAGGACGTCAACATTGGCGTGAAGGTAGCGCCCACGAAATAAAGCGTCAGAAATTTTCAATCATCAAAAACCCCGCGTTAACGCGGGGTTTTTCTAAGTGTCCCGATGAGCCTTACGAGCAGCTTGGATAGTATCACCACTCCCACCAGAGCTGCCAAAAAACCATTTGTACATAGCACTGTACAATCGGTAAGCGTAAATTTACATATCGGTGTTCAATTGGAAAAGAGAAAGTTCGGAGCACTCCTAACCCGTCACTGCGAGCTCATCGAAGCAATCTGGTTCATGGAGGGTGAGATTGCCGCGTTCGCCTGATTACAGGCTCCCACGCAATGACAGAACTCAACATTTCTTGTTCACTATTTCTTCGCTCTCCTCCTCCATATCAAACCTGCTAGGAGTATGATCAGAATGATCACGGCTCCAGCTGATAGGAAGACCTTCACCGGATCGAAGGGAAACTTCCCTACCTCATAGTCGGCTTGGTATTCCGTCAAATCGACGGTGGTCTCAAAGTACTGCTCTGCTCCATCCACACTCGCGAGGAGGATCACCGACCGCAGAGGCTCTTTGAGCGTAAGATACTTGCTGGGGAAATCCTGAGCGAACTCGGCATTCTCGCCGGGGAAGACACGCTTCGGCGGGGCCTCTCTCTGGTAGAGAATGGTGTCCTTGTCATCCAGGACGGTGACCAAAGGTTTGACTCGGATGTATCGAAGGGTGTTGTTCTTCAGCTCCGTCGTAAGACTCACCAGCTCCCGACCGATACCGAGCGTCGGACCAACGGCCATGTAGTCTGTCGGGGCAGCAGCTTTGATTTCACCCGGACTCGCGATCGACACGAGGAGAAGACTCCCGATGCTCTGCTTCACCAGGATATTCGCCTGAGTGCTGGCGAGAGTAGAGCGGTAGTAAACATTCAGACTGGCAAAATAATCGCCACTATTGGCCTCATCAGGCACCTTGATCTCGAGCTCGATCGGCTGCTGCTCACCTGGCTCCAAGACAAAAGACGCCGGCTTGCTCTCATCCACCCAGGCCGCCAACGAGCGAGGAATATTGCGCCGGGAAGATTCCGGAAGGAAGGTCACTCCATGAGTCTCGGATTGGATCTCAATGTCGAAAGGTTCGATGCTGATCTCCAGTGGCACCACATCCTTATTCGTGACCTGAATAACCTTCTCATAGCTCTGCCCGGGGACAACTTCCAGCTCGCTAATGAGGGGGCTGATACTGATGCCACCCTGAGCTTGAACAACCGGCACAGAGAGGAAAATCGTGCCAGCCATCAGTGAGAGCAATAGAGTTCTGAGAGAGTTCATAGGGAGGAGATTAGCTTTTTAGCTTTTAGGGAGTGAGAACTGAAGATGAATTACGGAAGGACGGTAGCGTTGAGCTCAATGACCCCCGAGTAAGTTCCGGAAGCCTGAGCCTCTTTGGCCTCGAGCTGTAGCTCGAGATCCGCATCGTAATTCACGCCGGAGTCCGTATCGAATGGGAAGCTGAGAATTGAGTTGAGCACATTGGGGAACCCGGCGAAGAAAGCGTTCACCGCCGTGTCATCGAGTCCCCACCAGTCAGGATCATAGCCCCCGGTCGTCCCTCCACCGGTATCTTCCTGGATGCGGAGACCCAGACCTTTCGGCTGTGGCGCGGCGCTCCAAGTCGTAGCATTACCATTACCGGCATTGGCGGCATTGTCCCAATCGGTCAGATCAGGGAAGGTGAAGCTGCCACTGAGCATGGTCGTGTCCGGATCGGCGTTCTGTTTCTTGGTGCTGATCTGATATCCGTTCTCGCTATTGGTGTTCAAGCGAACGAGGTTCGTCTCGCTGATCGGAGTGTTCGGAGTCGCGGTACCGAAGAGGTAATCATCTATCGCCACAAAGCTGATGAAGAGATACGTAATATCCTGCGCCCCATCGGATCCACTCGTGGTATTGCTGTTCGTGGTGTAGGTACGAACATTGCTCGCTCCATCCGTGATTCGAATCCGCACCTGGTTCAAACCATCGACGAGCGTCACATCTCGAGTCCACGTCGACCATGGTGTGCCGCCACCAGTATCGGTCGCATTGGCCCAGGTCGAGCCATTATTGATACTCACCTCCACCAAGGTCACTCCCGTGTTGCCGGTTGCGGTATCCGAAGCCGTCCCGGTGATCGTCTGGGTGTTATCATCCGTGGTGAAGTCAGCACCGACACCGCTACCACCATTGAGAGTGATCGTTCCGGTCGGATTCACGACATCAAACCAGTTCACGGTGTTACCACCATTGGTGAGATTGTTCGCCGATCCGTTGTAGACAGAAGTCGCCGCTGGCGGATTGAGATGATTGTCGGTGACGGTCGCGTAGGTCACCGTGATATTGGCCAAAGGAACGACGAAGGTCGCTTCATTGGTCGCGGACGTACTCAGGATATCGACCAGCTGCCCTACGCTTCCCTGGATATTGAGATTGGTGAAGGTCTGCGTCTCATCGAATTCGAATTGGAGATCGGTGGCAGAGGAGCCATTCGTGACCAAGAACGTATTGAAGGTATTCGAGCCTCTCATGATCAAGTCCCCTGTTCCCGTTCCATTGAAGGTCAGATTATTGAGCGTCACTCCCGGACCGCCTTCGAAGATTTTATTCGTCGAGGAGATATCGTTGATGAGGACCGTAGAAGTCGACGGTACGATGGTCAAATTTGTTGTATTCGTGGTATCCCAGACCGGTACGATCGCATTGGCACCGGTAAGGGTGAAGGTGCCCGATCCCAGCTTCAGACTTCTGGTCGTGGTGTTCGAACCGAAGAAGAATCCAGCCGATGCATTTTGACCGTTGAAGTCAAGAGCGCCTTGGCCGAGATTAATCTGAGAGGAACTATTCACAGTGAAGGTATCTTGAAGATCCCATTCGCCACCCACGCCAGAGAAGTTGACATTGCCCCAGGTCGATCCACCCGAAGTGATGGTCTCCGTAGGCGAGGTCGAGAGGAAGGTGACCGAAGCCGTCGTGATCGTGAAGCTTCCAGCATTGAGCCAAGAACCTGAGACATTGATGGCGCTCGATCCAATGGTGAAGAGTCCTCCAGCTTGACCGGCACTATCAGCATTCGTTTCGATTTCCAGATCATGCACATTCACGACAGCTCCAGGAGCAAAGGTATTGTTATCCAAGATGAAGAGTTCCGTTCCGTCAGCATTGAAGGTGAGTTCACCTCCGCTCACGGCATAGAAGACATCATCGTCACCCGTCACATCTCCGGTGGCGAGTTCAGCATTGGTGATCGTCGCATTGTCATCACTGCCGATCGTGAGCTTGGTTTCGATCAGCTCAACTCCGGTGATATTGCCGGTATTGTCATATTGGGTGACCCCATTGGCCCGTTGAGCGGCGGCCACACCATCGATGAAGACCGTCACAATATCATCGGGTCCTACCGGGACATCCGTGATCGTCCAAGCGCCCGCAGAGGTGGTCGTTGTCTGAGAACTCACCGACCCGTCCAGAGCAACTTTCACGGTCTGACCATCGCTACAGTTGGTAGAATTATCCGACTGCTTACAGGTTCCTGAGATCGTGATCAACGGAACGAAGAGCCAACAGCTGTCATTATTCCCACTGTCCACCGAACTCGTGGTGGAAATATTCTCGCTGCCCGCCTGACATCCTCCGTCCTCGAGATTGATATAGCTCACACTCTCCGTCGCCGTGAGCTCATGATCGATTTCCCACTGAGGTTCGACGCCAGGTCCGGCGACCGTCTCGGGATTCGAACGAATGGTCAAAATATTCCCCAAGGTTCCCGTCAAAGTAAGAAGACCATTGATGGTGATAATATCCCCGTCGGCAAAGGTCATACTCTGAGCAGCCCCTGGGAGGGCCTTCTTGAAATTGAAGAAAGCCGTCGAACCACTTACCCCTTGTCCCGTAGGACCATCGAGCTCAACCGTTCCGCTATTGTGCGTGAAGGTTCCGGATGGATGAGCGAAGTCACCGGCCAAGAGGAAATTTCCACTTGTGGAGGTGAAAGCGCCGCCACTGAGACTGAAATCACCATTCACATCCAGGGTCGCCGCGCTGCCAGTAAATATACCGGCCGTCATCGTGAGAGTCCCCGCCACGGTCGTGGTCGAGCTGCCCATCACGTAGGTTCCCCCATCGATCGTCAGCGTACTCGTGCCATTCACACTGGTGGCAAATCCATTGCCATTGTAGGTACCACTCGATACTTGCAAATCATGCGCCACCACACCCGCTGCTCCGAGAGCGAAGGTGTCTCGATTGGCAGGAGTCGCATTTGTGTCATTGATGCGGAGGTCATGGTAATCCGTCGTCCCCCAGTCCTTGATCGTGAAGGTTTCGCCCGTGACATCGCCGTCTCCGACATATTCCCAGAGACCTGAGTTCACATCGTTGCCATTTGAAATCGTTGTAGTTTCCGTGCCTTGCAAGCGAACCGTACCGTTATTGGACAGGGTGGAAATACTGAGCGTTTGACCATTGAGATACAAGGTTCCCGCTGTCTCAATATTCACCGTGCTTCCGATGTCATTGAGAATATTATTCGCCGTGTAGACAGCAGAACCAGATCCGACATTCAGATTGAAATTTGTCGCTCCACCAGCCGCATCGAAGCTGCGAAGCGTAGAGGCTTGTGATGCTTGGAGAGTAAGGGATGTGAAATTGCTGATCGTTGTCCCCGTACCCATCGTGAAGGCACCAGTCCCATTCGTATCTGCATCCGCGTTCAAAACAATGGCTGCCGTATTCGTCCCCACATCGATATTCGCATTCACCGTGATCGAAGCATTGGACTGAACCGTCAAGGCACCACCACCAAATGAAGTAATGGTATAAGGCTGGGAGAAGGTTACATTGCCTGTGCTGGTGATCGTCACCGGAGTGCCACTCGAGACAGAAACACCACTCACTCCTGCAACGGTCGTCAGATCAAGATCGCCGATATTATCAATCCCCACCTGCTGACCAAAACCAAAGGTAGCCGATCGGATAGCCATGAGTCCTGCTGAGGTTTCGATCGGATCAGCTAAAGTCCCTATACGAGCAGATGAATCAAATAATATAGATCCAGTCGCACCTCCGACGACGACGTTATTCAGCGCCCCATTCCCATCATCGATATGGAACTGCACCAGCTGGAAGCTGACATCATCAGCGAAGATCAGCTGATCGAGGGTTGCCGTACCGGTTCCGATCAAACGAAGATCAAAAGTCTCTCCAGCGGTATCGAAATCAACATTGGTAATATCAAAATCTCCCGTCGCATTCGGAGTCCGACCGATGATGACCGTTCCAGAAGAAACCAAGCTCGTGGTCATTTCAGCAGTCGTGAAATTCAAGGTGCCGGTAGCGCCATCTCCGATACCGATCGTGGTCGCAGCGATAGCGGTGGGCTCGAACGTAATGTCTCCTGAGCCAACATCAATAACTCCAGAAAGAGCAACGAAACGTCCTAAAATCGTCACGTCATTATTATCCATATCGATCAACGAGCCGGCATTATTCTGAGTAAATCCGGTCGACGTCACGTCACCATTCAGATCCGTATTGATGCTCAAGGTGCCCGCACCACTGATATCCGCACTCGCTCCCGAGAGCGTCACACTCTGCTGGGCATTGAGCGTAATATTTCCCGTCCCCATCACGATTGGCTGACTCACGGTGATGCCCGAAGCACTGCTCGAGTTGCCGTTCGCAACGATTCGAAGATCGCCCGTACCAACAATGGTGATACCGCTCACTCCTCCAGACGTCCCCACGGCCAAATCTTGATTGATGGAGGAGGCCGTCTGACCGATGTAAAATCCTCCGGAGCTGGATACTCCTCCCGCGATCGTCATGGTGCCGGCATCACTGATCAGGAATGGGGCACCAGAGGTACACACTCCATTCACCGAATCCAAAAGAACAAAACCATTGGATCCTGAAAGGCTTGTTGCCCCCGCACAGGTAATCGCATCCGTAGAAATCAAGCTGTAGGTGCGAGCTGTTGGAATCACTATCGAACCAATACTGGCCATCGTCCCTCCGTAGACCGTGAAGTTCACATCCTGAATCGAGGCATTGAAGGTAATATCATCCAAATCAACTGCCCCGGTACCACCACTCACTCCGACAATAATCGTTCCATTCGCGACACCATCATTACGGAAACCATTGAGCTCCGTAGCGGTGATGTTGAAATTACCAGCTGGTGACGTACCTCCCAGACCAATCGTCCGTGAGAGTGTCGAAGGCTGGAGCCGCAGAGTGCCTGAACCAAAATTCGTTGCTACAAGCGCGTTGTTCACGACATCTGAGGCGGTAATGGTGATATTATTGTTGCTGGTGCTAATGGTAGCGCCGCTGTTGTGCGTATAGGTACCACCATCATCATTGCTGTCAGCGTCGATCGTGACAGCAGCAGCAGTCGTAATGGCACACGCGATGGTGATGCCATTCGTATTGGTATAGGTAATGCTACCGGTGGTACTGCTGAGCGTAGCGCTACAGGTCACTCCACTCGCACCGGCAGCCGTAATCTCGATTGTGCCTGAACCATTCGCTGTCACCGGCTGACTGATGGTCACGATACTCTGACCGTTGAAATCAATCACACCATTGCTTGCCGTTGCAAGGCCACTAATACCACCAACAGTTCCCAAGGTCACATCCACGATGCTATCCCAATAGATACCACCTGAGGTCGTGGTCCGCGCCGACATCGTCAACTGATTCGTGTCATTTTCCAGCGGATCAGCGAGGGTCCCGATACCGGTCGCCGCATCAACGAAGAGATTGCTGGAGGCCACATTGGCGGTCGCTCCATTGGTATCGGTGATCGCTGCTGTTGAGATAAGCCCCAATGTCTTTCCAGAAAACATCGTGACCTTCTCCATCGCGATCGCACCTCCGCGAATCGTCACATGGAAGTTCTGAGAAGAAGTACTGATATTGTTCAAATCCACCGCACCCGTACCGGTCGATCGACCAAGGAACAAGGTCCCAACGGCTCCTGAGGTAACAGCAGCCAATTCCGTCGTACGAATCTGAAGGGTCCCAGTCGCCGAAGCGCCGATGCCCACCGTCGTCGCGTCCGAACCTGCTTGTAAAGTCAAATTCCCAGCACCCGTACCCGTGACCGAATTCGCTCCTCCATCCAAAGTAATTCCATCTGCCGAAAGCGTGAGGCTATTCGCCCCCATCGCCACCGTACTATTAAGATCAATCGTGAAGGTGGAACCATTCAAGGTCGTGACTTGAGAAGCTGTAAATGCATTATTCACGGTGAAATTTGACGCCAATGTCCAAGGCCCCGTACCATTGAAGGTCACGGCATCGAAACTCGCCGTCGTGGCCCCAGTCGAATCGATCGTTTCGGTGGAGGCAGCGGTGAAAGTCACCAAGCTCGTTCCTGTGGTCGACTGGAAGATACTATTATTATCCCAGCTTCCCGCGACCGTGATCGTATTCGCATCAGCATCGAAGGTGCCATTGATCTCGATATCGTGCGTCGTGACATTTCCAGACCCTGTGGAATCCGGTCGGTACGTAGGATTTGCACCGACAGCCAAGACAATCAATTCTTCATCATGCGATTGGGTGTCCACTGTGAGATCATTTCCAACACTGACATCAAAGAACACATCTTCATCGGCCACTTCTCCACTGTTCAGATTCGCATTCGTCACCGTCTGAGCATTGTCCGACCCAATCGTCAAACGCTCACCAACGAGGGACATATTCGTCATATCACCAGAACCATTGTAGGTCGTGACCGCAACAGCCTCTTGGTTTTCTGAACCTGCATCATCGATGTAGACCGTCACCACATCACCCGCATTGATCGTCGCTCCTGTCACGAAGGCCCACTGCCCAGATGCCGTGGTCGTACTGGCAGCTTGGATGGAACCGTTGATAGCAAATTTTACGGTCAATCCATTCGCCGCAGTACTTTGATCATTTTGAAGGCTTGTTCCGGAAATCGTGAGTCCAGAAGGTCCGGCGCCAGAATCCGTCACGCCGGAAATCTTGTAGAGCGCGGTTCCGACAGCAGTATCCGTAGCATTGACCAGGGTCACATTCACCCCATTGGTTGCGGAACTTCCCACCGTCTTGAAGACCGATCCATCCACTTCACCACTCGTGAAGGTCACGACATTCGTACAAGTCGCCGACACACCTGCCAAGGTCGTCGCATCCGGACAAATATACACTCCAAACCCACTGTTCACATTTGGCACGTAAAGCGTGTGTTCGTTGCCAACATTCGTCAGGGCACCAATATTCAAGACCGTCTTGGTAAGGTTGGCATCATAGGTCACGCTCTGTCCTCCGAAGTCAACATTGGTCGCGTCGTACGCAAGATCGGAGTAGAGAGCAAAGGCCAGACGACTGAGATCCGTGTCGGTAAATTTCTTATCAAAGATGAAGCTCGCGATATTCGGCTGCGTAAAGCTGAGCTTGTCCTGAGCTGAGCCCGTTACTTTGATAATTCCCGTCGCACCTCCGACATTATTATAGCTATGCACGCGATTCATACAGTGCACCGTGGTCGGCGTGGCCGTCTGCAGCGTACGATTCACCGTGCCACCTCCGGCTGTCGAAGCAGTCCCACGAATGGTCAGCGCGTTGGGATTGCAAATGCCCGGGCTCGCGACATTGAGCTTCGCGGTATTGATGACGCTGACGTTGTAGAACGTATGCGTGGTCGGACCTCCAGGTACAAAAAGCGGTGTCCCTGAAGAATCATCGGTATTTCCGAGATTATCCACGATCAACCGTCCTTCTCCAGCCGCATAAGTTCCCGGCACGGCATTCGCATCTTCGATGTAAATCGTCCCCGCTCCGCCATTGGACTCTGTGGCAACCTCGATGGTATAGCGAGCATCCGGAGCCGTGGCATTGATGCCACCAGCATTGGTGTAGTAGAAGGCCAATCGACCTCCACCTCCTCCGTTCCCGGCCACAGCTCCAGAATTCGCCGTGATGGATCCATTACCAGATAAAGTCCCCGTTGTCGTAATCTTGATTCCGCCTCCTGCACCCGAGAATGCCAAGGTTTCACCATTATTATTAAATCCATTGGCGCTGATCGAACCATTCAAAATCAAGTCGTCCGTCGAAATGCTGACATATCCGCCTCCATCAGTGACCGTCAAAGTACCCGTCCCTCCGGAACCAGGATACTGAGGATTGGTAATGCTGTCATAAACAATGCTGGAATCAGTGGTGGTATTTGGTATCCCTCCATGAGCCCCAGTGCCGGTCCCATCCACACCATCACCCTGCACAAGTGTCGTACTTACCGACGGATCAATGTAGTAATTGCTCTCAGCACCCGTGTAATCCATATTGATCGAGGCATTGACTCCGACACTCACAAACTCCGTCACAATCAAATTCGTTTTTACGATGGAGTTGGGAGCAGCACCACTCGGCGTCTGGGTCAAAGTGCAATTATTCGTAAGGCTCAGAGAATTCATGGTGAAGGTCCCGTCAGCCGTGATAGTGCCAGTCGTACAGGTACAGGTCACATCATCCGTGGCGACGATGCTGAAGGTACTCAAGTCTTGACCGGTACAGCTACTGATCTCGAGGGGCTCAGAGATGCTGAAGATCTCCGTGGTATCCGTCGGGAGAGCTGCCAAGTCGGCAATCACACTCACGCGAATATTGCCGGTCGTTCCACCTCCTGTAAATCCATCGGTCGGAAGATCCCAGACAAAATTGATCGTGCTATTGCCCGAAGCACAAGGCACGCCCTCGATGCGATGACCATTCACCGTACCTTGATCAGAGGTCAGGATGGTCAGCTGATTGTCATTTTGATCCGGCACGGAACCATCCGTGGTATAAGTCACGATAATGTCTCGTGCAGCGCTATCGGCATTGCTACAAGTGAATCGAATGCTTTCTCCAGTGTTGTAAACCTGACTGGCGATGGTTGGATTGAAATCCGCACTGGCAACGAAATTCAAGGTCGTCGTCGCAGCGGCCACGATATCCACCGGAGAATTGTCTGCCAAAATTGTTCCTCCGACACCACCACCACTCGTCACTTCGATGAAGTTGAGATTCCATTCTTCAGCGATCACATGCTCATCATCGGAAATCTTGGTCGGACCACCGAAGCCGGCATTGCCGTCGGCATACAAGAATCCAATTTGTTCAGAAGACAAGGCTCGAGGATAGACCTGAATCTCATCGAGAGACCCACTGAAATCAGCTGTCGCCCCTTCCCATCCTCCGAGACGGAAATCGGTCGTGGTCGATCCTAAGTTGTCTGGAATACTGCCCGTGAAACTAAGCGTCTGCGCAGCACCATCCACATAGATCTTCAAACTATCAGCATTCGTCGTTCCTACACCGTCGAATACCATGACGACATGGTGCCAGGTATTGGCCGTAAACGGATTCGAAGTCGTTTGAGCCGAAGTCCCGGAATCATACAGGGCCATGATAAGATTTTGATTATCCGCAAACACCGTCTGGAAGGTCCATCCCGCCGTGCCAATGGCATCAGACTTCGAGCTCAAGACGTAAAACCCATCGGCTGTTGATTTCACCCAATGAGCGACGGTCAGAGCAGTCGCACCATCGATGGCAGCGACATCTCCATGGGTCACCGAATCACCGATGCCGTCAAAAGCGAGACAACCACCGACTTTACATCCCGTCGTGGTGTAGACGGTATTGCCGACCACTGTACCACTGTTGGATGAACCACTCAGATCACTGATGCCATCACTTTCTTCATCGCCCGGGACATTGAGGAGTGCGAGCGGAACTGAATCGACGGACCACTGATAAGCCACGATCGAGGTGTCCGGATCACCCGTGATAGCGGTCAAGATATCCGTGTCTTCTTTGATATTTCCTGATACCGAATTAGAGATCTCCACATCGCCACCGACGAGGTTGAAGTCCAGAGGGCCTCCTCCAGAATCCGTCACTCCGGCGATCTTATAGAGATGCGCAGCATTGTTCGCGGAACCAGTTCCAGTATCAGCAGCATTGACCAAGGTCACCGTCACCGCTGGTGAGGTCCCGACAACTTTTGAGGTGAGTCCATCGACTTGAGCAGCATTGAACTCGACAGGTGTACCACAATTTGGCCCGCCATTGACCACATGGGCCAAGGTTGTGGCGCTCGGACAGACGAAGATTCCTCCTCCGCCATTGGAGTTCGGGACATAGAGCGTATGCTCATTGCCGAGATTGGAGAGCACCGGAACATTGAGGACGGTACGAGTTGCATCCCCATCAAAAGTCACCGTCGCGAGATCAATATTGGACGTCGCTCCATAGGTGAGATCCGAGTAGAGCGCGAAGACCAAACGACTCAACGCAGTGTAGGTAAATTTCTTGTCAAAAATAAAGTTGTCGATGTCCGGCTGTGTGAAGCTCAAGCCTGCAGGAACATTCGCGTAGGTATGAGTTCTATTCATACAGTGCACGGTCGTCGGGCTCGCGGTCTGAAGGGTGCGAGTGACGAAGCCAGCCGAAGTATCCGGCGTGCCTCGGAGAACAACAGCATTTGGAGAGCACGCTCCCGGAGAAGCGACCACGAGAGTCGAACCACCTGCGACCCTCAAGTCACCCAAGGTCAACGGTGAACTTATTTCATCGCTGAAGAGTGGCGTGTTCCCAGGTGAAGCTATCTGAGCTTCCACGAGCAGGAGACCTTGGCCATTCACGTCGCCGGATCCGGTATTGTCATCTTCGATATAGACCGTCCCTGTACCTCCACCTCCACTGGCTTCATGATCAACGGTAATGGTGTACAAATCCTGTGGCGCTGTCGCATTCACTGCTGGACCTAAAGGATCACTATCGTAGAAAAAAGCTACTCTTCCACCACCATTGCTCGTACTGATATTTGCGTGGGTTCCTGCGTCAGCGGAAATAGTCCCACTTCCCGAGAGCTGACCAGAAGTGACGATCTTTACCCCTCCACCTGAACTCGCCGTGTTTCCGGAAGTCGCACCGGCACTACCGGTACCATCGACAAGGACATCTCCATTGAGAGTCAAATCAGTCGCGAAAATATTCACATACCCTCCTCCTTCTCCCTCATCACCACCAGATCCCGGAAACTGAGGATCACGATAATCACCATAAGCTGTACCATCAGCACCCTGTCCTCCATGAGATGAGCTCGCTCCGCTCACGGCATTGGTATTGCTCTCTCCAGGATCGGTCCCCGGATTTATTTGCTCACCTGCTATCGGCCCAAGACCAATGAGATCAATATCTGAAGTCGCGTCAATCGTCACTGATGCACCATTAGCACTGATAATCAGTTTTTCAATACCTCCGAGAGTCACCATGTCCGGAGTACGGAGAATGGAACTATTGATGAGAGATAAACTCCCGTTCACGCCAACATTCAAAGTCTCCGTGAAACTGCCCGTCGTTTCAGCAATAATCTCCGCCTTGTTTCGGAATGTCATCGAGTAAAATGTCGAGTTCCCAATGGGTGTCCCCACCGAAGTATCGACATTATTCTGAGCATCCACGATCAAGAGCCCTTGCCCGGTCAAATAGGTGCTCAAACTCACCTGATTGGAATCTTCAAGATAAATAGTTCCCGCGCCTCCACCATCATTGACACCCGCGTCATCATCACTGTAGACCAGGATTTCTCCATTCACTCCGGCGGAATAGGTCCCATCGGTCCATCCACCGACAACGGTCGTGTTAGAACCAACGGATCCATTATAGATCAAAGCAACACGTCCCCCTCCGGCTGGACCCACTCCATTCCCGGCGTCGATGCTTCCGACATTGATGCTTCCATTACCAGACAGTGCTCCGGTCGTGGTGATCTTAATACCACCTCCCGCTCCCGACATCGAGGTAATGCCACCACCTCCTCCAGTGCCTCGAGCAGTAATACTTCCATTCAGGGTCAGTGCTGCGGCACTGAGACTGACGTACCCTCCACCATTTCCTCCAGCGGTGACGCCGGTATAGCCTCCTGAACCGGGATACTGAGGATTGGCAATGCTGTCATAAGCTTCACTGGTATTCGTGCCACCGTTCTTCAGCCCTCCATGAGCTCCTGTGCCTCCTGTCACCGCATTCGTCGTACTGGAAGCAGGATCGATCTTATTATCATTCACCGTGCCAAGGCCATTCAAATTGATAGACGAAGTGCTATCGATACTCACACTGGCGCCCGTCGCCACGATCACCAATTTTTCAATTTCTCCAAGAGCGGTCATCGGTCGATGCCTCATCTGAGCCGCTTCCGCCAAGCTCAAACTATTGGTAACCGTCACTCGAGACTGATCATCCACATCCTGACCCACGAGCATTTTCGCGCCACGCTTCACCAGGACCTGATACCAGGTCGTCCCACCTGGGATAAGGGTCCCAATCGTCGAATCAAGATTTCCAGAATGGAAATTATCAAGGATAAGTCTTCCCTGACCGCTCGTATGAACATTCGTGTCTTCGATATAGATCGTTCCAGCTCCGCCAGTACACGACGTTGCTAGATCATCACAAGCAGCCGTGATCGTGTATTGGACATCGGGAGCCGTCGTATTGATGCCACCCGTCGTCGTATAATAGAGGGCTATGCGTCCTCCGGCTGATCGTCCTACTCCATTGCCTTCCGGTGTACTGATGGCTCTGATCTGACCAGACCCAGAGAGCGTACCTGTCGTCACGATCTTCACTCCTCCTCCCGCACCATTCACATTGCCGGTAAACCCAAGTCCTCCCGTACCTCCATCAGTCGTGATCCTTCCGTGAAGGGTCAGATCCTTCGTGGAAAGACTGACATACCCTCCTCCTGCCCCAGCTGTGTTGCCCGTCCCTCCAGATCCAGGATACTGAGGATCGGTGATGCTGTCATACAGCAAATTCGTATTTGTTGAGTCCGGTGGCAATCCTCCATGAGCACCCGTCCCACCCGCCTGTGGTGTCGTCGTGCTCACCGCCGGATCGATCTTGTAAGCAAAGGCAGCTCCCTTACCATCCATATCGATGGAAGCACTCGCTCCAACCGTCACAAACTCAGAGACATTTAACACGGTCCTATTGATACTCGTACTTCCCGTCGCCGTCTGAGTAATTTTACAAGCATTATTGAGGGTAATCGATCGATAGCTCAAGGTGCCATCCGCGATCACTGTGCCACCACTACAATTACAGACGAAATCTGAATTGGCTCCACTTGCCGCGAGTGAGGTAATGGTTGGGTTGCTATTACAAGCCGCATCTCCGGCAATCTCAGGTCCGTTGACGGAGAAGACTGATGTGGTCGCCGTCGGAGGTCCGGACAGATCAGCGATAATACTGATCCTGACATTCGACTCCACGATCCCATTCAGACCCACCCCATTGGTAGCCAGATCCCATACAAAATCAATCGTACTGCCGCCACTCGCACAGGTAATACCTTCCAAAGTGTTTCCTGAGATCGTCCCCGAAGTCGTGGAAAGTGGGGTCAAAGCGCTATCTCCTGAATCCGGAACAGAGCCATCAAGGGTGTAGTAGATACTGATATTTCTCGCATTGCTATCCGCATTGCTACAGGTGAAGCGAACCGTTTGACCACTGAAATAAGTTTGTACAGGATCGTCAATCGTCGGATTGAAATTGGAGCTCGCGACAAAGTTCAAGGTCGTCGCAGCAGCCGCGATGATCGTCACCGGTGTATTATCTGCTGCCAAAGGCGCTCCAACTCCACCGGTATCGGATATCTCTACGAAGTCCAAATCCCAGACTTCGCCAAGAGTATGAGTACGGTCGGAAATCTTCGTAGGACCGCCATTTCCAGCCAGACCATCAGCATAAATGAATGAGATTTGCTCGGCCGACAGAGCCTTCGATCCAAAAACCTGGACTTCGTCCAAACGCCCGTTGAAATAGGCTGTACCGCCCACCCAACCTCCGAGTCGGAAACCATCATTATTGGCGACGACAGTTGTTGGGATCGTACCAGTGAAGCTCAATGTTTGGAGTACTCCATCGACATACAGCTTCAGCTTACCAGCATTCGTCGACTGCGTACCGTCGTAAACCACGACGAGATGATGCCAAGTGGTAGTGGTGAAGACATTATTGGTTGTCTGTCCTGAAGAATCATTGCTGCCGAAGTAGAAGAGCAAGTCTTGACTGTCCCCGGAAACCGTCTGGAAAAACCAACCGGAAGTGACCCCAGCATCTGACTTGGTACTCAAGACATACAGTCCATCAGCTGCTGAACGAGCCCAATGAGAGACCGTGAACTTCGACACACCATCAATCTCATTATTCAGATCACCGAAATCCACATAATCTCCTGAGCCATCGAAGGTCATCGCGCCACCCACCTGACCGGAGCTCGTATACGCCGCATCTCCACCAAGCGTTCCACTGCGGGCATTTCCCGAAATATCTTCGATCACCCCATCCCCATGATCATCACCCGGCACATTCAGCGACATCCACTTCGCGGCACCCACACTCCACTGATACCCGATCTTGGATGTCCCAGGTGAACCGGTGATCGCCGTCAAAATATCCGTGTCTTCTTTGATATTTCCTGATACCGCATTGCTGATCTCCACATCACCCGCCACAAGATTTCCGGTAATCGAAACCGTATTGGCTGAAGCCACCGTACCGCCGACGCTTCCAGAAGAGGTCACAATCGCGGTCACCGATGTCGGAAGATTCCACACGTCTCCGAAGGCAGTCTCTGCGTCATGGATGATCGTCGGACCGCCGACGTTGGCATTTCCGTCGGTGTACAGCTGAGTAATTTCATCCGTGCTGAGGGCTCGAGCATAAATCTGAAATTCATCGATCATACCGTTGAAATATCGCGCTCCGCCACTCGACCATGATCCCACTCTTAACGTAAGATTGTTTGTAGAAACATTCGCGCTTGAACCTGTACAAGTTGCCCCAGCAACCCCATTCACATAGTGCGTCAAACTGGTCCCATTCTTGTGAATGAGAAAGTGCTGCCAGACATTGGCGGTCAAAGTCGTGAGCGCAGAAGTACAGGTATAAGCTCCAGAACCGGAAGTATCCCAAGAGAAATAATACTGATTGGTATTCGCACCATTTTGCTCAAGAGTAAAGGCGCCATTAGCATGCTTACTGAGAATCGCTGCTGAAGAAGTCTGAGTAGCTCCAGGACGGATCCACATCGAGATCGTCATATTTCCGGTGAGCGTATCGAGACTTGCAGAATCGGCAATGGACATATAAGAATTCGTTCCATCGAAATTCATCGCTCCTCCGACCTGACCAGAGCTCGTATAAGCGAGATTACCACTAGCAGTACCATTATTGAGCGCTGTCTGCCCACTGAAATCACGTACTCCATCACTCTCTTCATCCATCGGCATGTTGAGTACCATCAATGGAAATCCGGATTTGTAATGCCATTTGTAAACAGCCGTGGTTGTCCCCGGCAAGTTCACCACCCTTACTCCAATATCATTGTTGCCCGGAGCAGGATCGGTGAGATTAACAGGAGCATTGCAGTTCGCCGGAATAGATCCACTGCCGGAACCAGTGCCAAGACAAACCTGTCCAGTACTGCCAAACGCATCGGTGACCGTTACGGTGTTTTCCGAGGCGACATCACTCAAGACCGTCCCATTTGCCGTGATCTTATATACGGAGGCTGGCAAGGTCCAGATATCACCAATCGTCAACTCGCTGTTCTCAATAAGAGTTGGTCCACCAACTCCAGCAAGTCCATTCGTCCTCAGCTGAGCCACCTGAGCTGAACTGAGAGCACGCTTGTACACCTGAATCTCATCGAGCTTTCCATCGAAGTATTCTCCAGCAGCACTGTTGGCGCCGATATAAATGGGAACCGCTGCACTCGGCGTACTCGAAAGCGCAGCAAGAGCAGTCGTCTGTGAAGACCCATCCAGATAAATCGTCACCGTAGGAGAAGCAATACTGCCACTCATCACCAGCGCAAAATGATGCCAGGTCGCCACCGTCGGCGTAAAGCTTCCGAAGCTCTGGAATCCTCCCGCAGCCGTCGAGGCGTAATACTTCAGAGTCCCACTGTCGAGACGTAGAAGAGACCATATCTGGTGAGAACCAGCGCTCTGATAAGCACCATAGATGGTATCAAAAGACTCATGGGTGTCGGCCTTGAACCACCCCGTGATCGTCAATGGCACCTGTTGCACCGCAAGCGTGGAACTCGTCCCCAGATTGACATAATCACCATTGTTATCGAAATCCAAACATCCACCGACCACACAACCACTCCCCGCATACGCCACATCTCCTACCGCCGTCAGGGTATTCGCAGCGCCGCTCAGGTCAGCGAAGACACCGCCGCTCTTCACATTTCCAGGCATATTCAGATTCATATAATTCACTCCGCTCACCGTCCATCGATAAGCAGCTTTCGAACCAGAACTCAGATTTTCCACGCGAGTATAAATATCCTCAGCTAGATCAAAATCCAAGGTGTCATTTGGAATACCCGTACAATCACTTGGAGCTGAACCAGCCTGGACACAGACCTTCCCCGTCGTATCAAATGCATCGTAGATCGTCACGGTATTGCTGGAATCTCCTTGAGAACCAGTCCCACCATTAGAAAGCATCTGCATGACATGGAGATCCCAGACTTCAGCAACATTTGTTTCTGCACCTGCGATCAAAGTAGGTCCACCAATTCCAGCGTTTCCATCGGTATAGAGCTGAGTGATTTGTGAAGCGCTGAGAGGACGAGGATAAATACGGACTTCATCGATATCACCCGTGAAAAACGTGCTCGAGTTACCAGTTTTACCGATATAAAAAGGTTCGGCGGTAGCAACAGATCCGGAGCGCGTAGTGGTCCCTGTCAGGACACCATTCAGATAGATTGAGTAATTCGAACCTTCTTTAACACCCACGACATGATTCCATCCTGTCCCAGCAATATTCCCCGTTCGCGCCCCACTACAGGTTGCACTCACACAAGAGTAAAAACACACGGCTTGTCCAGCACTCGGAGAATTAGATCCACAGGTCGTATCCGAAGCTGCTGCAATACCCCATTGGGTAAAGCTTCCACTGCCCTCACGCTTCGTCACCAGGCCGGCACTTTGACTAGCCGTAAACTGAGTCCAGAGCTCAACGGAGAAATTCGTATCCACATCCATACTGATACTATCAGGAACTCTGAACGAATCATTTCCATCAAAGCTCATGGCGTTCCCTACCTTCCCACTAATCATCGTTGGTGAACCTTCGATAGTAAGAGGATCTGTATGGTTCCCTTCACCACTAAAATCAGTCTGCGTTGTCCCTGAATTGAACGGCATATTGAGCCGCATGAAGTTCACCTCGGGCGAAGCTCCTCCCCCATCCGGATCGTATTCCCATTCATAGGCTCCAATATTTCCAGAGCCTATTCCACTCACCGAACTCGTCAGATTTGCCCCTACATCAAGTGGAGACGTCCCACCATTGAGCGAAATCGTTGGAGCTGGGACAAAGACCCAACAAGGGTCGTTGTTCCCCGCATTCGTGGAGGTATAGACATTGATGTCATCACTTGGCGCACCGGTATCACAACCGGCATCCTTCAGATTAATAAAGCTCACACTGTGTGACGCTCCTTGGAAATTGATATCCCACTGAATAGCATCATCCGGAGCCGATCGGATCGTCAGAAGCTGGCCGGTAGCACCATTCAAGGTCAGGGTCCCATTCACCGTGATCAGTTTTGACGGCATATCAGCAAACGTCAGTGTCTGTGCCGCCGTCGTCGACTTGCGGAAATGGTTGAAGGTAAAGGCTCCATCCACATCCTGCCCACTCGTTCCATCGAGCTGAACCGTTCCGCTATTATGCGTAAACGTGCCCGACGTCTTGGTGAGATCATCCTCGAGTGTCATCGTTCCATTGGTGGAAGTGAAATCACCACCAGCCTGGACATAGTTTCCGTTCAAATCGATGCCATGACTTCCGGTCGAACCATTGAAGGTTCCACCATTCATTTGCAATTCATCACTCACGGTGATGACAGCACTCTGATTGAAGGTACCACCATTGATCTGCATATCACCAGCCACAGTCAATGCACCGCTCTGGGTATAGGTCCCCGAATCGAGGATGAAGGTACTCGTGCCGTTCACTGCCATGGTCTGACTATTCTGAGAGAAATTACCAGTTGTTTGTTGATACGTATTTGCCACGACAGATTCCTCTGCGATCTGGAAAGTTTCAGAAGCGTCACCGGCAATCGTGACATTATAATAATCCGTTGAGCCGAATTCATGGACTGTGAAAGTAGCAGTACCTCCGGCGCCATCACCGACATACAGGAACGTTCCTGAGTTGATATCCTGAAGGGTGAAATTTGTCATCGTATTCCCACCATTGAGTCGGAAAGTGCCGTCATTGGAGAGGGTGGTCCCCGTCGTCATGGTGAGTGCTCGACTATTGATGTCAAAAGTATCATCAGCGGTGATGGTGATCGTCCGGCCACTGGTGAAAATAAAATCAGTGGCGAGACTGGCCATGTTCGCCGACTTATCGATCGTCACATGAGGAGCAAAGCTCAACCCAGCACTATCACTAATCGTCTGAGCATTCGTTCCCGTCAGTCGAAGCGTCAAATTCGCATCTCCAAAAGTGAAGGTCGTTGCCGTAACAGGGGTCGTCATGTTCCCAAGGAGGCTGAGCGTCGTGCCTCCAGTACCTCCTGCCACTATTCCATTCGCTGCAGGCGTATTAACACCAAGATTTCCTGAAACGGTAAAGGTCGGATACGTCGAACTTCCAATGGTCTTCGTGGCACTAGATGATGGGGAAAGTTCCACATCTGTCAAAGTCCCGCCCGACTGCGTCAAGGCCCCAGCGGTCGTTCCTACAAACGTAATCTTATCCACCGTACCTCCCGTCTGATGATAATTGGCCGTTGAAAGGATGTTCCCGATGGCATTCGCTGAAACAGTTCCTCCATTCACCGTGAAATTTCCAGTATTTGTGAGCACCAAGGCTCCAGGAGCATCGAAGGTTCCCGACTCCATCGTGAAGCTTCCAGGAGAAGAAAGCGTAACCGCTGTGGCTAAAGCCACAGAATTCGACGTCTTATCAATCTTCAGCTGCGGCTGGAAAGTAAGATTTGTGCCATCACTCAACGTTTGAGCATTGCTACCGGTCATCTTGAGGGTCATATTCGCATCACCGAAGGTAAAGTTGGGCGCGCCAGCAGGTGTCGACAAATTGCCATACAAGACTAGAGACGTCCCTCCCGTTGCTCCCAGGACCGATCCATTTGCTGCACCGTTATTGACGCCTAAATTCCCTGAAACCGTAAACGTGGGAATGGTCGAACTTCCAATGGTCTTCGTGGCACTGGATGATGGAGAAAGTTCCAAATCCGTCAAGGTCCCGCCCGACTGGATCACCGCCGTGGACGTAGTTCCGTTCAGCGTAATCTTATCCACCGTCCCTCCCGTCTGGCTAAATGATCCCGTGGTCGCAATATTCGCAATCGCATTCGCGGAGATCGTCCCTCCATTGACCACAAATGAACCTCCCGTCTGGGCAAACACAAAAGCTCCGGCATTGAAGGTCCCCGACTCCATAGTGAAGGTTCGAGAAGAATCAAGAGTGACCGCCGTAGCAAGGCTCACCGTATTGGAAGATTTCGCAATGGTCAGATTCGGAGCAAATGATAAGTTGGTCCCATCTGTGATGGTTTGAGCATTGGACCCTTTCATCTTCAAGGTCACATTCGCATCTCCGAAGGTAATGCTCGCAGTACTGGAACCGGAAAAATTTCCATACAGTTCCACCACAGAGCCCCCCGTACTTCCAGCAACACTTGCGTTTCCAGTGATCGTCATCGTCAGGTTTCCGGCAATGATGGCAATTGGGTTCGTCGTACTCGCGATGGTCTTTACCGTACCACTCGTATGCGTGAAGAGGACATGATTGAAAGTCTCACCACCAAGCGCAAGTGTCGCAGCACCGCTGCTGAACTCGAGCGTTCCCGACCCCGGCACGAAATCCCCTCCAGATATCGTCACCGTACTTGCCATTCTCGTCGTCCCGCTGGTGGCATTGAAGGTTCCACCCGAGAGCGTGAAAGTATTCGTGAAAGGAATCGTAACGGTGCCTCCATTGAAGGTACCACCGGACTGGCTGTAAGCACCTGTGTGTGTATTCGTACCCGTTGAAGCGGTATACGTTCCGTTGGAAATGGTGAAGGTCGTATTAAACGTGGTTGAATTCGTAGAACCAACAAATGCTCCTCCAGACTGGGTATAAGCTGCTGCGAACGTGGTAGCACCACTTGTTTCATTGAAGGTTCCTCCCGACAAATTAAATGCTCCGTTAAATGTATTCGTGTTGGTGGATCCATTGAAGACTCCCCCCGCCTGGGTATAGGTACCGTTATGGGTCAAGGTGAATCCCTGCATGTTCACGATCGAGGTCGCATCAGCACCACTCGTGTAGTTGATCCCTCCTGGGGTACTAAAAGTAAAATTCGTCGCCATATTGACCGTCTCAGTAGGATTATCCATCTTCAATGTTCCTGCAAATGCGCCTCCATCCAGCCGAAGGACATGAGGAGTGGTATTGCCACCATTACCAACAAAAACGAGATTGATATTGGTAGTATTTCCAAACGTTCCCGTGGTATTGGTCCAATCCCCACCCACCGAGAGATTATAGCCAGCTGTTGCTGCCACAATCGTGCCATTGGTACCCCCTCCTTGAGAGGTCACGATGACGTCATCAGTCACGGTCATACCAGTACCAGTCATCGTGATGGTTTGATTCGCCCCCATAAAAAACCTCAGATCTTCTATTGATCCTGCTGATTGTGAAACGGTCTGAGCACCAGCGGCATCAAATCTCACAGCTTCGATTGTTCCCCCATTCTGGGTGAAAGTCGAACCTGCCAGAAACTGTTGATCTGTTGTGCTGTCTTGGATGACACTTCCTCCAGCCTGGACATAAGTGGCATTCACTTCTAGATTCTTTGTCTGGAGATCCAGGGTCCCCGAGGTCATCGTGAAAGCAACAGGAGCACTCGTAGAGGTATTTACCACCCAATCCAAGGCACCTCCGGTATCGACCACCTCAAGCGTCCCACTTCCCTTGTCTATTTCGGTAAACGCATAATAACTGTTTTGAGCAACGCTGCTATTCCTCGTGAAAGTATCGGTTCCCGTTCCGATAAATTTCAATTTAATATTTCGATCAGTTCCGGTGGAATTTCCAAAGCCATTGCTATTTCCTGTCATCGAAAAGCTCGCATTATCAAGGGTGATCGTGCGAATTTGAGCCACCGTGGAGTCAGCTGTCACAGTACCATTGGTCGGTGTGTTGTTTTCCAAAAGATTTGTTACGGTGAAATCACTGGTCGTAAGGATAACGCCCTGATTTGGACCACCCGCAAAAACGAGATTATAGAATGTCTCCCCTCCACCATTAAAAGTCGGACTCAGGATCGTGGCAATTTTCAGCGTTCCCGTCCCAGGGACGAAATCTCCACCCGTGATCGCGAAATTCGAGGCTACCGTCAGAATACCAGCTGGAGCATTGAAGGTGCCTCCGGAGAGGGTAAAGGTGCTCGTTGAAGCATTAAAGTCTATCGTATTCGAAGCATTTGTCGAACCATTGAAGGTTCCTGCCGCTTGAGAAAATGTCCCAGTGTTCGTGAGATTGTGGCCGGTCGTATTCGACTGATTGAAAGAAGAGGAGCCAGCAGCACTTGTCATTTCAAATGAACCAGGAGTTGTGATGGCAAAAGCAGAGGCAGTGTTGACAGTTTCTCCGGCATTATCCAATTTCATACGTCCCGAAAAGGTTCCACTCTGGAATGGAGAAGAAGCTCCATTCGTTTTAGTAATGGTATGAGTCGTATCACCCACAAAAACAAAATTGAGTGGGTTGGTGTTTCCTATAGTCGCACCTGCCTGCATCGTGTCATTAAACATCGTAAAATTACCTCCTAGGGAAATCGTACGACCGGTACTATCTGCAACCAACGATCCATTCGTAGGGACATTGAAGTGGAAAAGTCCATTAACGGTGAAATCACCGATAACCGTATAGGTCGTATTGGAACCATTCAAAAACGTCACATTATAAAAGGTTTCATTCCCTCCATTAATGTTGACCGCGGACGTACCAGTATCAAACGTCACCGTCCCAGTCCCAGGAACAAAATCACCTCCAGAAATCGTAAAGGTATTGGCGGTGGTAAAGGTACCACTGGTGGCATTGTAGGTCCCCCCGGTCAGCGCCCACGTACCATTGAAATCATTCGTGCCACTACCACCATTGAAGGTGCCTGCTGACTGCGTAAATGGACCGGCAACCGTGAGCATAAATGTGCTCATATTCAAGGTCCCGAAGAGGTCAAAGCCACCCGTACCAGCTCCATTGGTCGTGACCGTACCACCGGGAGTGAAGGTATGACTAGCAGGGATGAAAAGCGTCATATTCCCCGCAACGCTGAGATTTCCACTTCCTGCCGGATCAGTATAGATAGCGGTTACATCGGTGTCGGCATTATGAGCCGCATCCAGATCAGCATTGGAGAGAGCACCGCCCTCCTCTGCACGAACCGTTAGTCTGCTCTTATAGATATCCAAATCATTCACCGTATTGGAAGCGCCGATCTTCGTCACCGTCACTCCATCGGAAGCATTGTCATTGATATAGACCAATACTCGTTGCCCGGATGAAAACGAGAGACTACTCATGTCATAGTATCCATTGGAATCTGCCACAAAATTCGTTGCAGCTGCTCCATTGATTGACACTCCCACGGTGACACCTCCCAAAGGCGTAACTCGGTCGGTGTCATAGACTACCCCTCCTTCAAAATTGCTGACAAAAGTCCAATTAATATTATTTCCAGAATCCGTACTAATTCCTTTAGCAAGAATTGCGGTGCCGTTGATGTTATTCGAATCTTTCACGTCTACGTTGGTAACCACACGTGTCCCTTGAGGATCAATACTCCACTGATTCCCCGTGCTGCTGCTCCGAAGGGAGAGGAGTGGGCCACGAAGAGTCATCGTCCCTCCACTGGCAAAAGTCTGGGTCGTACCTGCGGTGAAGGTGAGTGTCGCCGCTGATGAAGCTGTTTTTGAAAAATTATAAAACGTCGATGAACCCGAAATCGTCTGATTGATTCCATCCAAGGTCAATGTGCTGGTGCCTGCGCCGAAAGATACTCCCGTGCTATTGGCAAAGTTTCCTGCCAAGGTCATCGCTGAAGAACCCATATCAGTAATTCCCGCTTGAATGGTCAAATTTCCATTAATATCCAAGGAAGGAATCGTATAGGTTTCGCCCGAATCACCATTGATCGTCAGACTATAATAATCAGTAGCTCCAAAATCCTTGACGGTATAGGCAGTCGATCCTCCGGCTCCATCTCCCACATACTCGAAAGTTCCCGAGTTCGTATCCTGAGTCAGACCTGTGATCGTCTCCGCTCCTTGCAGCCGAACCGTACCTTCATTTGAAAAAGCAGTTCCGGTCAGTGTCAGTGCAAAACTGTTCAAAGAAAGAATGCTGCCAGAAGCAATACTGAAAGTCCGTGGAGAAGTTATCACTGATAATGCTGACAACATTCTGAGGGTACTATTGTTCGACACTGCCAAACTCGGTCCAAAGGTGCCACCCGTGATGTTGATGTCTTGCGTCGTAGCTCCATTAAAATTGATGATCAAAGCACTACTATTCATCGTCCCCACACTAAAGCTCAGGTTTCCGCCAACATAGAGCGTGCTAGGATTTTGCCCCTGAACTGTTCCTGTGGAGGTCACTGCTGTTTTCGTCACATTTCCCGTCACCGTAACTGAGCCATTCAGAGTCCCAATATTCACCGTACCGGCATTATCAAAAATAAGATTGGTGATGGTCCCTGCACTTTGAGTAAGCGTCGTGACACTAGACGCACTCAGCATGGTCAGAGACGGAATGACTCCGGCTGTCTGCGTATGGGTAATTGCGGCCCCTCTCGCTTTGATCGTTCCATCCCCAGTAAACGCCCCACCATTCATAGTGAAGATACCTGTGAAATCCGGATTTGCTGCGGATGTTATCTCAAGAGTTCCAGCGGTCATCGTGAATGCTCCAGTGGTCACAAAGTCTTCATCCGGCAAATCAGGTCCAGTATCTCCAGCCAGCGTTGCCGTACCGCTCGCCTTATTGATCGTCAGCAGTCCATTGATGACTCCTCCAATTTTATCAAGTCTTTGAGAACCAGTACCATTGAAGGTAAGACCACTGTTAATCGTCCCCGTACTCTGGGTGAAATTTCCTCCGATCAAAAGCGTGTTCGATTGAATAACCGTATTACCCGTTGTTTTGGTCACATTTCCGGTCACTGTGACATTAGAACCCAAAGTCACCGTATTCGTGCTTTCCAAAAACAGATTGGTGATCGTCCCCGCAGTTTGGGTAAAATTCGCGCTCCCAGTATTCAACATGGTCAGGGAGGGAATCACTCCGGTGGACTGGGTGTGGGTGACGGCTCCGCTTCTCACCTTGATCGTCCCAGCACCCGTAATCGTTCCGCCGCTATAGGTAAAGATACCAGTAAAATCCACCGTTGAACTCGCTCCCAGATCAAGCGTTCCAGCCGCCATCGTAAAGGCTCCTGTCGTCACGAAATCTTGAGTGATCACTGAAGCAGTACCACCACCCGTCTTATCGATCGTCACGGCGCCGGATAAGGTTCCTCCACTCTTATTAAGTGACTGCGCCCCTGCACCATTGAAAGTAAGGGCACTGGTGATCGTCCCTGTACTCTGGGTGAAATTTCCTCCGATCAAGAAGGTGTTCGATTGAATAGTCGTATTGCCCGTTGTTTTCGTCACATTCGTCACGGTGATATTGGAACCTAATGTGAGAGTATTCGTGCTTTCCAAAAAAAGATTGGTGATCGTCCCCGCAGTTTGGGTAAAATTCGCACTCCCAGTATTCAGCATGGTCAGAGATGGTATCACTCCGGTGGACTGGGTGTGGGTGACGGCTCCGCTTCTCGCCTTGATCGTCCCAGCACCGGTGATCGTTCCTCCGCTATAGGTAAAAGCACCGGTGAAATCCAAATCTGCAGTTTCTGCTATACTGAGTTCCCCCGCGGCCATAGTGAATGCTGCTGTGGTGACAAAATCTTCATCAGGGAGCACTAACGGATTTTGATCTATCAGGAAAGCCGTACCGCTCGCCTTATTGATCGTCACCGCAGTGGTCATAGTCCCACCACTTTTATTTAGGTTCTGACTTCCAGTTCCATTGAAGACAATCGACAATCCAGAGCCCACAGCAAAGGTTCCTGTACTCTGAGTGAAATTTCCACTGATGGAAAATACTGAGGACGTATTCGCTTGGACGGTAAAATTCCCTGTTTCTTTGAAAACATTGGTTGCCGTCAACGTGGGCGAAGTAACGTTCAGCGTGCTCCCATTATTGAAATACAGATCGCCGATTGTCCCTCCACCCGTTTGGCTCAGGGTCGTCCCCGTGATCATCAGTTTGTCGACGGACCCAGCGGTCTGCGTATAGGTGGTTGAAACATTTAATGAGCCGGATATGCCTACCGTCACCGAACCGCTGGTGGTGAAGGTCGAGGCCGTGAAAGATGTGTTGCCGACGGACAAGGTTCCGACGATATTCGCATTTCCACCCGTCACCGTACCTCCCGGGCTGAAGGTATGAGTGGTCGGGACTCGAAGCGTTTTCCCGGAGACCATGGTTAAAATCCCAGAACCAGCCGGATCAGCAAAGATCGCAGCGATGTCAGCATCCACAATGCCATAGGCGGTATCCAGATTTGCCGTTGTCAGCGCGGTTCCATCCTCTTTCCTCGTAATCAGGCTATCGATAGTCAAATCCAACCCTCCTATTCCTGTCCCATTGGCTACCGTCACGGTCACTCCGTCTTCTGCCGCTCCATCGATATAGATCATGATCACGTCGTTGACGGCAACTGCTTGCCCGAAACTAAACCTCCCCGTATTGGCAGCGCTCGTGGTCGTCGTCGCTGCAGCTCCATTGATCGACAGTGCGATGGTCCTCGAACTACCGAAAGGAATCGTGCCGGTCGAGTCGTAGAGAATGCCGCTAATACTTCCTGCAAAACTCCAGTTGTGATTATTCCCAGAATTCACAAATCCAGCTCCAGTCGCATTGATGGGGGTGGTATTGGTATTCGTCGAATCCTTCACGTCCAATTTCGAAATCGTTCGTGTCCCTTGAGGATTAATATTCCAAACACCACCACTCGTGCTGGATCGCAACAGAATGTTGCCTGCTGAACTCGTCATCGTCCATGTGCCTGCGATGGTTTGCGTAGAACCATTTTGAAAGGTAATCGTCTCTCCACCGACCTCAGCTGTCGTGAACGTAAAATTATTAAAGGTCGTCGAGCCATTCACCGTATGCGCCGTTCCGTATCCGCCGAGGACGAAGGTCCCGCTGTTGTGGGTGAAGGTACTTGCTGATGCATGGGTAAAGTTTTCCCGAACCGTCATCGTCCCAGCACCTGCATTGAACGTTCCCAGCGTCTGCGTGAAACTCCTTCCGACATCGAGCGTGTGATTGGTAGCCGAAGGATTGTAGGTCCCCTCGAGCTGACTAAAGCTTCCATCCACATCCACCACCGCATTGCCGGGAAGGAATCGCCCTCCATCGAGAACGAAAGAAGTTCCCGTGCTCGTCACCGACACATCATCACCACTGCCCGCTTGTTTCAGATCCCCGCTCGTCACGGTGATCGTATTCGCCACCGTGAGGTCACTATCAAATTCAATAACATCAGAAGAGTCCGTGGTATTGATCGTCAGATTATAATAATCCGTGGACCCCCAGTCCTTGAGGGTAAAGG
>CXWL01029384.1_pt1 | contig 40006 bp, 44 predicted proteins | sample 590931 | NCBI WGS metagenome assembly CXWL01 (sample SAMEA3498368, study PRJEB10139) | groundwater metagenome | biome: water well; material: biofilm material | place: Germany | collected 2015-04-27 | reverse complement strand
CTTTTCCTCTCAAGGTGAATTTGAGCCCTATCAAGGTGTACGTTTTTATTAGACCACTACAGGGTTGGGAAGGGGGACACACTTCGAATCCACTCTCCCTTCCTGCATACACCACGCACTTCGCAATGTTCACACACGGCATCGATGCCGTTCGCAGGCAGCCCAGCGCCACCGCGAATCTCTCCCATCACCGCTACCAAACGCTCGGCATTGAGCTGCGCCAGCAGCGGCATATCTTCTTTGGGCACAACCCATTTCACTTTGCCATTTTCGATACTGACGAAGGCGGCATCCGCCGCTTCATGCGCGTAGGCGTAACACGCCAGTTGCACGTCTTCACCCGGTTCTTTCAATTTGTTGCGCAGGATGACCTCGCTCTGCGTCTTGTAATCCAGCACGCGTTTTTCTTCACCACGCACATCAAGACGGTCGATACGTCCGCGCAAGCGCACACCTTCCAACGGCCAATCGAATTGACTTTCCGACTCGGCATAACGCCAGCCTTGCGCTTCGTTCTCGGCCTGCCATCCCAAATAGGCAGGCAGGGATTTGAACCAGCGCGCCAGCCACGCGCGCGCGGCAAAATCCTGCGCCAGCAAGTCGGCAAATTCCTCGGTGCTAATGCGCCGCAAAGCGGCATCCAAAACTTGCCTGTCTTGTCCGCTCACCTGCGGATAAGCCTCGTGGAATCGTTGCAGAATTTTGTGCACGTGATCGCCATAGTCGCGTTTCTCGATGGCTTCCTGCACTTCGTCCAACTCGTTCAAGCGCAAAATATGGCGTGCATAAAATTGATACGGACATGCAACCAGCGCGTTGTAGGCACTGATGGAAACACGCGTTGGTACAACATACGGTGCAGCGCCCGGCGCGGGTTGCACTGCCTGCGGAAGTGTTACTTGATAGGCTTCTTCTGCCGCGAGGTAGGCATGAAGTAAATTTTCCGTTAGATCGTCACCATGTTGTTGTTCCTGAGCATCGCGCAACATCTGCAGGAACGGACTCAACAGGCGCGCTTCGCCGTCCTGATCTTTCTGCCAAGTCACCAACACACAATCGTTCATGGCCAACAACGCGAATAAATCATCACGCTGACGCGTGGCGTGGGTGGCGCGTGTGGACAAATTCAGACTGCCGCGCACCGCATCGTTGAACCAGCGTCCGCCGTTCATAACACTCGGCAGATGTTGCGCGTCACATCCCAGCAACAGCACGGCATCAAAAACACGCCAGCGCGTCGCGGCCAGGTGAGTGAAACGCACCGTGCTGTCGATGCCGCTGTCGCGGTAGGTCTGCGTATCCAGTTGCTGCGCCAACCAGCGCCGCCATTCGGCAAAACGGTAACGGCCTTTGTCGTTGGCCAGTTCCTGTTGCCAGGTTTCCACTGCGCGCAACAATTGCCGGCCGGCCTCATCCTGTTGCAAACCGCTGTCGATACCCAACACTTGCAAACTTTCGCGCAGCACGGAGAGCCATTGCGCCAGGGTGTGAAGCTTTTTCTGCTCCAGCAATGCGGCTGCCTGGCGCAGGCGGGCCAAGGGTTGATGCAACACCGTTTCGTGTTCGGCGAGTGTGCTGAATTTTTCCAGCCCGGCCACCACGCCTTGTTTGCGCAACAATTGTTCCAATTGGTAGACGGCCGACTTGCGTTCGCCCGCAGACATGTCGAAAAAGATGAACGGCGACTTGAGCAAATCGAGCAAATCGTGGTGATAAAAATCACTTTGTAATGCACTGAGCCAGCGATCCAGCACCGTGCTCACCGACATCGTGGCAAACGTCCAGCCGGTCTCATCACTCACCAGAATCTGTGCGCGCTCCAGCAGGGCACGCATGCGCCGCGCCACCACGCGGTCTTGCGCCACGATGGCGATGTCGCGTTTGCCCGCTTGCAGCCACAAGCGAACCTGCATCGCGGCGGCGCGCGCTTCTTGTTCGAGCGAAGTGGCGGCGAAGAAATGGAGTGCGCTCTCCCCCTTCCCAACCCTTCCCCCAGAGGGAGAAGGGCTTTGCTTCCCTCTCCCCTCGGGGGAGGGATTGAGGGAGGGGGAAATCTCTCTCATCTCGCGCAAATCAAAAACCTTCACCATCGCGCGCTGTTCATATTCTTCGAGGAATCGCTTCTCTACTGCCGCCCACTCGGAGGCCCTCAACACGTACAACGGGGACTGCACCTGTGTAGCCAGCTTGCCTAAGCGTTGTTGGTAGGCGCGTGCGGTATCCAGCTCGCTCCCGCTCTGCATGGCATGCCACAACTCGAACACCAACCGCGCTTCCAGTTGCAGTGTGCTGTTTTGTCTGGCCTGATAGGCCCGCTGAACTGCGGCTGCAAAAGTTTCCGCATCGGCCGGCAAATCGCCCAGAGCGTGGGTGAGTTCGTCGAACAGACCGAGCAACTCCTGCGTCATGCCCCATAAATCGGCGTTCTCGAACCAGCGTTTCTCGCGCAACAACGGATACAGCAAGGCACTGCGTTGGCTATCACTCACGACCGGCGTTTCAAGCGGGATGGTTTGCGCCCAGTCGTTGAGTGTCACCATGCGGGGCAGTAACAGCGCGGGGCGTTGCGCGACAGACATCAAGGCCTGCGACAAAGGTTGTGCGACGTGGAAATTGGGAAGGATGACAGTAACGCCGCGCAGATCGGGCAACGCGGCGGCGTGCGCGGACAGGATGTCCCGGGCGACGAAATCGAAAAGTTCTGCCGGTGTGCTCAAGACTCAAGCAGTCGCAATTTGTCTTTCACATCGCGCCATTCATCGGCATCTACTGGTGCGGCTTTCTTCTGCACGATGACTTTCCACTGCTTGGACAATTCGGCGTTGAGCGCGATGAATTGTCGCTGGTCGGCAGGCACATCATCCTCGGCATAAATCGCATTCGCCGGACATTCGGCCACGCACAAAGTGCAGTCGATACACTCGTCCGGATTGATGACCAGAAAATTGGGCCCCTCGTGGAAACAGTCCACCGGGCACACATCCACACAGTCGGTGTATTTGCATTTGATGCAATTTTCAGTGACGACGTACGTCATGCTGCCCCCTTATTTTGGATGCGCCAAACCCTGTAGCCAGTGGCGATACAGCTGTGAGGCAACGTCATGCAGCGGCGGCAATTTATCGGGAATCTGCGCCAGCATGACTGCGGCGGATTGTACCGCCGGGCTGCTTTTGCTTGACTCAAGTTCTGCCGCGCCAACAGCGCACCATTCCCGGATCATATATTCGGTCATCTCGACATGACACTGCAACGCCAGATGTTTGCCGATGGCATACGCCTGGTTTTCGCAATAGACACTTGAAAGCAGATACGCGGCACCCGGTGGCAAGCTGAATGTTTCACCGTGCCAATGGAAGGAATCGAAGTGGATGATGTCACCAAACCATTCACGCGCCACAGCGTTATCGCTAACCGCGACTTCGCCCCAGCCGATTTCCTTCACGGGATTTCTGTTCACTACCCCACCCAATGCCTTGCTGATGAGCTGCCCTCCCAGGCAATGGCCGAGCAGTGGAATGTCTTTGGCGTACGCATCACGGATCAGCGCAAGTATGGGCGGTATCCACGGCAAGTCGTCGTTCACGCTCATCGGCCCGCCCATGAATACCAGCCCCAGAAAGTCATCGGCATCGGCAGGTACAGCTTCGCCTTCATCGATACGGAACAAACGCCAGGGGATGGCGTGTTGGTTCAGAAACAGGGCGAAATAACCGGGGCCTTCGCTTGCAGCAAAACGGAAGATGGCAACCGGCTTCAAGATTAGTCCTGGGTCTTGTCGCGCTCGATCAACGCGTAGGCGGAATGGTTATGGATCGACTCAAAATTTTCCGACTCGACGATGTAGGCTTCGATGCGGTCATCCGCATTCAGCGCTGCCGCCACATCGCGCACCATATCTTCCACAAACTTGGGGTTGTCGTAAGCGCGTTCGGTGACGTGTTTTTCGTCGGGACGTTTGAGCAAACCATACAACTCGCTCGAAGCCTGATCCTCGGCATAACGCACGACCTCTTCGATCCACACTGCACGCCGGGTGCGCACCGTGATGGTGACGTGTGAACGTTGGTTGTGCGCGCCGCGCTCGGAGATCTCCTTGGAACACGGACACAAACTGGTCACCGGAATTTGTACCTTCATGGTAAAGCGATAGCTTCCATCCACCACTTCACCGATGAAGGTCACGTCGTAATCGAGCAAGCTTTGCACGCCGGAGACCGGGGCCGTTTTGTTGACGAAATACGGGAAAGCCATCTCGATGAAGCCGGAATTTGCCTCCAATTTTTCCGTCATCTGGCGCAGGATGGCCTCGAACGATTCCACCGAAATCTCGCGCCCGTGCTGATTCAAAATCTGCACGAAGCGCGACATGTGCGTGCCTTTGAAGTTGTGCGGCAGGTGCACATACATGTTGAAGGTGGCGATGGTGTGTTGCACGCCCATACTTTTGTCTCTGACCACCACCGGATGGCGGATGCTCTTGATGCCAACCTTGTTGATTGCCAGTTGGCGTGTATCGGCGCTGCTTTGCACATCCGCGATGGGTTCGATGGAGTTCATGTTTAACTTTCTTGAATAGGGGATGGCAGAATTATAGACAATTCCCGACAATTTCACTCGGGCAATTTCTTGGCGGTTGCGACCCCGATGCTGCGCACCAGTCCCGCCCCGTCCAAACCGCAATCGGCCAACAATTGTTTGTGATCACCCTGCTCGATGAAGTGATCCGGCAAGCCCAGGTGCAACAGCGCAACAACGACACCGTGCCGCGCCAGGCATTCCGCCACTGCACTGCCCGCCCCGCCTTGCACCGTGTTTTCTTCCACTGTCACCAGCAAGGCATGTTCACGCGCCATTTTCAGCACCAACGCTTCGTCCAGCGGCTTGACGAAACGCATGTTGACTAGACTCGCATCCAACTGGTTTGCCGCTTCCAGCGCGGGGGCGAGCATGCTGCCGAAGGCCAGAATGGCGATGTCCTTGCCCTGCCGACGCATCTCGCCTTTGCCGATGGGCAGCGTTTGCAGCGCGTTGCTCACGGCCATTCCCGGCCCGGTGCCGCGCGGATAACGCACCGCCGTCGGCGTGTCCATCTTGAACGCGGTGCTCAACATTAAGCGGCATTCGTTCTCGTCGCTGGGTGTCATCACCGTCATGTTGGGAATGCAGCGCAAATAACTCAGATCGAAACTGCCCGCGTGCGTGGCGCCGTCCGCACCGACCAAACCGCCACGGTCGATGGCCAGCATCACCGGCAAATTTTGGATGGCGATGTCGTGGATGAGCTGGTCGTAAGCGCGCTGCAAAAAGGTGGAGTAGATCGCCACCACCGGCTTGTAACCGTCACAGGCCAAACCCGCCGCAAAGGTCAGCGCGTGTTGTTCGGCGATGCCGACATCGAAATAACGCTGCGGGAATTTTTCGGCAAATTCCGGCATGCCGGAACCTTCACACATGGCCGGTGTAATGCCGACCAACGTTTCATCCGCGCCCGCCATGTCGCATAACCAGTCGCCGAACACCTGGGTATACGTCGGCGACGTTGCCGGTTTTGCCACAATGCCGTTGGTGCGGTCGAACTTGGACACGCCGTGATAGAGCAGACAATCTTCTTCCGCCTTGTCGTATCCCTTGCCTTTTTGCGTGACGATATGCAGGAACTGCGGGCCTTCCAGTTTGCGGATGTTGCCCAGCGTATCCAGCAAAACGTTGATGTCGTGTCCGTCGATGGGGCCAATGTAATTGAAGCCGAATTCCTCGAACATCGTGCCGGGGATGACCATACCTTTGACATGCTCCTCGGCGCGTTTGGCGAATTCCAGCATCGGCGGCATGCCTTTCAGCATCTTCTCGCTACCGCGCCGCATCGCCGCATAAAAACGTCCCGACATCAGCTTGGCCAGATAATTGTTCAGCGCGCCGACCGGTCGCGAGATGGACATGTCGTTGTCGTTGAGGATCACCAGCAAATTGGCATCCATCGCCCCTGCATTGTTCAGCGCCTCGAACGCCATGCCGCCGGTCATCGCGCCGTCGCCGATAATGGCCACCGCGCGTTCGTCCGAGCCGCGCAGTTTGGCGGCGACCGCCATGCCCAACGCCGCCGAAATAGACGTGCTGGAATGCCCGGTGCCGAAGGTGTCGTAGGGACTTTCCTCGCGTTTGGGGAAGCCGGCGATGCCGCCTTTCATACGCAGGCTGCTCATCGCGGCACGGCGTCCGGTGAGAATCTTGTGTACATACGTCTGGTGGCCGACATCCCACACCAGCTTGTCTTGCGGCGTATTGAAGACGGTGTGCAAAGCGATGGTCAGCTCGACGGTTCCCAGATTCGACGACAGATGACCACCGGTTTTGCTCACCGACTCGATCAGAAATTCGCGCAATTCGGTGGCCAGTTGCGGCAACTGCTCGCGCTCAAGTTTGCGCAGATCATCGATGCTGTTGATTGTGTCGAGCAGTTTGAACATCAATACTTTCTAAGAACAATGAAATCGGCCAATTCACGCAGACGGTTCGCCGCACCGCCAAATTCGCCGAGTGAATCCAGTGCCTCGCGATGTAAGCGCTGAGCCATTTCGCGCGCCTGTTGCAGGCCCAGCAGGCTGACGTAAGTTGGTTTGTCGTTGTCCGCGTCTTTGCCGGCGGTTTTGCCCAGCGTCGCCGTATCCGCCTCGCAATCCAGCACGTCGTCCACCACCTGGAACGCCAGTCCGATCAGTTTGCCAAAATGATCCAACTTTTCGTGTTGCACCTCGGTCAATGCCTCGCCGCAATAAGCACCGAGCAAAATCGCGGCGCGAATCAACGCACCGGTTTTGCGGATGTGCATCTGCTCAAGTTCCGGCAGTGACAGTTGTTTGCCCACACCGTCCAGATCAATGGCCTGACCGCCCGCCATGCCGCGTGAACCGCTGGCGACCGCCAGCAGTTTGACCATCTGCAATTGTTTGATTGGATCATCCGACAGTCGCGTATCGGATAACAGTTGGAACGCCAGACTTTGCAACGCGTCGCCCACCAGCAGCGCAGTGGCTTCGTCGTATTCGACATGACACGTGGGTTTGCCGCGACGCAACACATCGTCATCCATGCAGGGCATGTCGTCGTGCACCAGCGAATAGGCATGAATCAGTTCAACCGCCGCTGCCACATAATTAATACGTTCTTCGCTGGCTCCGGCCAATTCCCCCGCCGCAAAAGCCAGCAGCGGCCGCACGCGTTTACCGCCATCCAGCACCGAATAACGCATCGCCGCATGCAGGCGCTGCGGCGCAACGTCGGCCGAGGGCAGCAGTTGGCGCAATACGTCTTCGAATTGAGATTGGCGCCGGGCGACCCAGCTTTGAAAGTCAGTCGTCATCAGCCTTCAGTCGAGAAATCTCTGAGTACGCCGTCTTCGAGAATCTTCACCTGCTGTTGCGCGTCTTCGAGCCGCGTGCGGCAGAACGACAACAACTCCGCCCCGCGTTTGTAGGCCACCAAAGAATCTTCCAACGTCAGCTTGCCGTTCTCCATATCGGAGACCAGTTGCTCCAACTCGGCCATCGCGGATTCGAAACTCAGCGTCTTCTGTGTTTTTCCAGCCATTGCCTGTCCCCTGCTTGCGAAAGGTAGGCATTTTACCCAAGGCCTATTGTCAGAGCCAATTTTTGTTGCCCCACCCCCTGAATTCGGGGACAATCCCCGCCCCTGAAATCCCCCTTCACAAAGGCCGTCGAATGTCCGAGATCGCCAAATCACAACAATTCAATCCCGTCATCGCGCAGCCGCCGATGTCTTGGTACTTCGACCCCAAGGTTCTGAAAACCGAGCAGCGTCTGCTGTTTGATGCCGGCCCTAAATATGTCGGACATGAATTGATGGTGCCCACGCTGGGCGATTACCATGTGCTGGACGGTCAGGCGCAAATGCTGGTGCGCAACCCACACGGCGTGGAGTTGCTGTCGAATATCTGCCGTCACCGCCAAGCCACCATGCTGGAAGGTCGCGGCAACGCGCAACACATCGTGTGCCCCTTGCACCGCTGGACCTACAAGACCGACGGCGAATTACTGGGGGCGCCGCATTTTCCGCAAAATCCCTGTTTGCACCTGAACAAATCACCGCTGCAAAACTGGAACGGCCTGTTGTTTTCGGGCGAGCGCGACATCGCGCGCGATCTGGCCAAAGTCGGCGTGATGCAGGATCTGGATTTTTCCGGCTACATGCTCGACCGCATCGAAGTGGACGAATACGCCTTTAACTGGAAGACCTTCATCGAGGTGTATCTGGAGGATTACCACGTGGTGCCGTTCCATCCCGGCTTGGGCAGCTTCGTCAATTGCGACGATCTGAAATGGGAATTCGGCGAGCAATACAGCGTGCAGACCGTGGGCATCAACAACGCGTTGCGCCGCGTTGGCAGCCCGGTGTACGGCAAATGGCAGGAGCAGGTGCTGCGCCTGCATGGCGGCAAGTTGCCCAAATACGGCGCGATCTGGCTGACGTATTACCCCAACATCATGGTCGAGTGGTATCCGCACACGCTGGTCATCAGCACCATTGTTCCGCGCGGGCCGGAAGCGTGCAGCAACATCGTCGAATTTTATTACCCGGAAGATATCGCGTTATTTGAACGTGATTATGTGGAAGCCGAGCAAAAGGCGTATCACGAAACGGCGGTGGAAGACGACATCATCTGCCTCAAAATGCATCAGGGACGCAAGTCGCTGTTCCAACGCGGCATCGAAGAAGCCGGGCCGTACCAGTCGCCGACCGAAGACGGCATGCTGCATTTTCACGAATATCTGCGGCGCAATCTGGCTCCGCACCTTTGACGTTTGCATAGTTGAATTCGCGGCAAACTCACCCCCTTCCCAACCCTTCCCCCGGAGGGAGAAGGGCTAAACCTCCCTCTCCCATCGGGGGAGGGACTGAGGGAGGGGGAGCTTTGTGGATGCTGGTCGCCGGTCTGCTCTTCGCTTTTATGGGAGCGCTGGTCAAGCTTGGCAGCTCGCAATTTTCCAGCAGCGAACTCGTTTTTTATCGCTCCTTCTTCGGCCTGCTCATTGTGTATGCCATGCTGCGCCGTTCGCACATCTCGCTCGCCACCCAACACTGGCGCGGCCACCTGTGGCGCGGACTCTCAGGCACAGTGGCGATGTTGCTGTTCTTTTATTGCATCGCGGTGTTGCCGCTGGCGACCGCCATCACGCTCAACTACACCTCGTCGCTCTTCCTGTCCGCGCTCACCGTTTGGGTATTGAAAGATAAATTTCACGCACCGTTGACCAGCGCCTTGGCCATCGGCTTCGCGGGCATCGTGTTGCTGTTGCACCCGACACTGGAGCACGACCAACTGTTGCCCGGTTTGCTCGGACTCATCTCGGGAATGCTGGCGGGAATCGCCTTGCTTAATGTGCGTCAACTCGGAATATTGGGCGAACCGGGGACGCGCGTGGTGTTCTATTTCAACCTCATCGCCACGCTGGTCAGCGGTCTATGGATGTTGCTCGACACCTTGCATCGACTCGCCCTCGGTGACCTGCCGTTGTTGATCGCCCTGGGCGCTTCCGCCACCTTCGCCCAGCTCGCCATGACACGCGCCTATCGCACCGGACAAACACTGGTGGTGGGCAGTCTGGCCTACAGCACCATCGTGTTTTCCGCGCTGCTCGGGCTGTTCTTTTGGGATGAATCGCTGAGTTTGAGTGCCTGGCTGGGCATGGCACTCATCATCGCCAGCGGCATGTTAAGCTTGCGCCTAGCCACCATCAACACAGAGGAAAGCACATGATCACCATCGAAGAAAGCAACAACCTCGTCAACATCGCCGTCATGGGCGAATTCACCCTCGCCGATTTCAAACAATTCGAAGAACACGCACTGTACAAACTCAAAGGCGGCTCCAACACCAATCTGCTTTTCGACCTGCGCGGCATGATCGACTACACACCGGATGTCGCCTGGGAAGAAATCAAATTCTTCAGCCGCACGCACAACCACGACTTCGACAAAATTGCCGTCGTCACCGAAGACCAGTGGCTCACTTGGCAAGCGTGGTTATCGAGACTATTTGTGGATGCGGATATTCGGGCGTTCGGAGATTATGACGAGGCGCGGGGTTGGGTGTAGGGGTAGTGGCATTGAATGGATTGGATAATGAGATAGTCCAACCCTATTTCACTTACTTCGATATTTACTCCAATGTCTGAATCGCTACACTCCTGCCATAAGCACAAGCCATCTGGTGGGGCCCCGCTCAACTCGAACCACGTTAGCCATCATCAAGGAGCCTGCATATGATTCGTGCCGCGCATAAAATCAGCTTGATTGTTATCTTCATTTCTGGCTGCAGTAATTCCTCACCGGCATTCAATATTGGTGAGTGCCTCATGCCTCAATCTACACATAACCCTGAAAAAATTGTACGCGTTGTTTCTTCAAGCAAAACCGAATATAAGTTTTATACTCACTTTCTTTCAGGCGCGCATCTAATTCAAGCACAAGACTATCAAACTGTGGAAAAGGCTGAAATTGAAAAAACATTTGTAAAGGTAGAGTGCCCAGAATTTGATGGCTCATTTTCTCCAGATAAATATCTTAATGAGAAAAAACAGTAAGGAGCACTACAAAGAGTTGGCATGCTGGTGTAACTCTACGCGCAAGCGGGACAGGCCAGAAGCGGCCTGCCCCTTTGATCCACGCTGGCCTCTTACATATGCCCGTAGCCATTGAGACGTTTACAGAAAATGCGGCCGTTCGCAGCTATCTCCGTCTTATGCATGAACTGGCTATACGAGTTGAGCTTGTTGCTCGGGCATGCACTGGGGAGCTGAACCTATCACCTCCGTATGCGAGGGAATACTGCTACTTGCAGTTTCGCCGTATTTGCGAGCTAGTGGCCTTGGGGTGTCTGCAGTTGCATGGCGATATTCCGGCGGCGCAGTCCAGCGCGGCGAAAAAGGAATGGAATGCCGAACGAATTATGAAATTGCTACAAAGAAGTCATCCGCATTCGTTCCCGCAAAGCCTCACTCGAACAAAGACTGCCGAGGGTTGGCATCTTGAAGTAAATTCAATAGCTAATGCACTAACGTTTAACGAGTTCAAGGCACTCTACAATAAGTGCGGTGAAATCCTGCATCGCGGAACTATTCGCACCATTGAAGTCGAAGAGCCAATTGCTAAGTCTGACTACGACGAGGTCATTCATTGGTCGCAAAAGGTGGTCGACTTGCTTAACGAACATGTAGTTGCAAGAGCAAATAGCAAAGGGCTCTACCATATCTCATTGAAAACAGAGTCTGGTGGCCCCGCTTGCAGTGTCTTTTCCGGCTTTTCTGGAGGCGCGGTTAAAATTGCTACATACAACTTGAAGGTTAGTGATCAGAATCACGAGGGCTAGATTCATAGTGCTTAGTTTCTGAACCGGATCCTGCGTTCCTTTCCTTCGCTTCACGCCAGTCCTATTGATGCCATAAGGCACACGAGTGTATTATCCGCAGCATGAAACCTGTGAGCTGGAACACCGAGAAAAACATCCGCCTCAAAGCTGAACGCGGCGTGTCTTTTGAGGAGGTCGTGTCGGCCATGTCGAATGGTGGCCTTCTTGTCGTGCTTGACCATCCAAACACAGTTCAATATCCGAACCAACGCATGTTTGTGGTTCGTATTCGTGGCTACGCCTATCTGGTTCCGTTTGTGGAGACGAAACAAGAAGTCTTCCTGAAAACGATCATTCCGAGTCGGAAAGCCACTCGCATCTATCTTGATGAGGAGCATTGAAATGGACAATGAAACTAAACTTGAAGAAGAAATTCTGGCCTCGTTTGAAAGAGGCGAATGGCAACCTGCTTCAAAAAACAAAAGTGAAATCGCACGTTTTGCGGCGATGGCTTCTGCGTCTCTGGCTAAAGACAAGCGGGTCAATATTCGTATCTCCTCCCGAGATCTTGATGACATTCAAGCAAAGGCCGCAGAAGAAGCTATACCCTATCAAACACTGATGGCAAGTGTCCTTCACAAGTACGTTACGGGACGTCTTGTAGAGCCGCAGCCCGGTCTAACCCCGCGTTCAAGCGAGACGCGCCAGAAGCGGCGCGCCCCTTAACTTTACAAGAAATTGGGGCTGTCTTTTTTCCAAACTCAGGAGTCTGTCGTGATCTCTTCCGGCAAAATTTTCCCAGCCAAGTTTCCACGTTTGCTACCCGTCGCTTTCGCCTGTCTCGCGTTCACTCTCGCCGGTTGTGAAAGCCTCGCCAAGATGGCAAAAGAGCAGCAGGAAGCTGCGGAAAACGCCTACGTCGAAGCCGCAAGGGTTTCTTGCAGGCGCTATGGTTTTTTGGAAAGTACCAATGAGTTTGCACAGTGCCTCCAGAACGATGTCATCGCTGCAAAGGCGCGCGTCCAGAGCGAGGTCAATGCCGAAAAGCAGCGCAGAACGATCGAAGCTGAAGCAGCCAAGACGCGCCGTCTCATCGAACAAACCGCCAAGAACAAGGAATCACATTCCAATGCTGATTCGAGATATTCCAACCCCGAATCGAAACACCCTTCCGACAAAAACTCGACGCATTGAGCAGGGTACATGTAGCCCTGCTCCCGCGTGTTGCCCACCCTGCAAACTTCCGCATGGAAATACAAAAAGTAAACCTGCGAGAGCGGGTTTTCTTTTTGCATTTTAGAATTTTCATCAGGTCGCAAGGGCAAGCTTGCAATCACGCATCCGGAAAAACGGCCTGCTTGTTTTCCCTTCAATAATTTTCGCCCCACTATTTCGACCTTCCAAGAATTTGTCCGCAAGTCTGCCAGCTATGGAATAATCGGCGCACTGTGAATGCCAACGACTTCAACCCCCATACCCCCCTGTCCAGCCTCGCCCCCGGCATCCGCGCGACCATCACCGACATCCACACGGATGATGCGCTGCGTCAACGTTTGATGGCTTTGGGATTCCGTTCGGGAAAACCGGTCGAGATCATTCGAAAAGCCAGCTTCGGCGGTCCGATCCAAGTGCGTATCGGCACCACCGACATCCTGTTGCGCCGGAGTGAAGCCTCCAAGATTGAGGTCAGGACGGCATGAAACGCATCGCCCTGCTCGGCATGCCGAATACCGGCAAGTCCACTTTGTTCAACCGCCTGACCGGGGGTGCGGCACGTGTCGGCAACTGGCCGGGCATCACCGTGGAGTTGCTCACCGGCAAAATATTGTTGGGCGGCGACATGGCCGAGATCATCGACCTGCCGGGCATCTATGACATCCACGGATTTTCCGAAGACGAACAGGTGGTGCGCCATTTTCTGCATGACAACGTGCCCGATCTGGCCGTGGTGGTACTGAATGCCACGCAGATTGAGCGCCAGTTAAGTTTGCTGCTGCAATTGAAACAGCTGAATCTGAACATGGTGGTGTTGCTCAACATGGCAGACGAGGCAAAAAAGCTGGGCATCACCATCGACGGCGACAAGATGGGCCAACTGCTGGGTATGCCCATCCACCTCATCAGCGCCAAATACGGCCAAGGCCAGCCGGAAGCGATGACGGCCATCGTCAAAGCCCTGCGTTACCCCACCCCCGGTATGGCTGAAGCGTTGCGCACGCAACTGGAAGAGGACGCCCACATCGAACACGAAATGGCGCGCGTTTTCAGCAATGCGGTGCAGGTTCCATCTCGACTTTCTGACTCGCTCACCGATAAACTCGATGCTGTGATGCTGCATCCCTGGCTGGGATTGCCGATCTTCTTTGGCATTATGTTTTTGTTGTTTCAGGCCATCTTCCTTTTCGGCCAACCGTTGCAAATCGGCGTGGCTGAAATTTTCAGTTGGTTGCGTGACACTCTCTTTGCGCCGGCTTGTGCCGGACTCCCCGCCTGGTTGTCGGGTCTGGTACTGGATGGGGTCTATAACGGCGTGGCCACCGTCGCGGCTTTTGTGCCCATCATCATCCTGTTCTTTCTTTTTATGGCCATCGTCGAAGATACGGGCTATCTGTCGCGCGCCGCATTTCTGATGGATGCGCTGATGGCAAGAATGGGCTTGGACGGACGCAGTTTCGTGATGTTGCTCATGGGATTCGGCTGTAACGTACCTGCCTTGATGGGGACGCGCGTGATGCGCTCACGTTCACTGCGGCTGCTGTCGATGCTGGTGATTCCGTTTTCGTTATGCTCGGCGCGGCTACAGGTTTTTGTGTTCATCACGGCCGCGTTATTCTCTGCAAAAGCCGCTCCCGTCGTGTTGTTCAGTTTGTATTTGTTCAGTTTCGCTGTCGCCATCCTCACCGCGTTATTGTTCAAGCGCCAGTTCGCCAACAACGAGCCGTTCGTGCTGGAACTGCCGCCCTATCGCTTCCCCACCGGACGCCAAATGTTGCTGCGCGGCTGGCACGAGGTGACTCACTTTTTGCGGCGCGCTTCGAAATTCATCATCGCCGGCGTGGTGCTGGTCTGGCTGCTCACCAACCTGCCGCCTTCTGCCGCCCCTGCCAGTGCCGATACCTTTGCCGGCATGATTGGCGCATGGCTACATCCCGTGTTCGCCCCCATCGGCATCAACGAGCAACTCACCATCGCGCTAATCTTCGGCTTCGTCGCCAAAGAGATCGTCGTAGGCTCTCTGGCGGTGATTTACGGATTAAGCGGGGACGCGTTGGGCAACGCCTTGGGACAGCAACTGGATTGGGTGCAAGCCTACAGCTTCATGCTCTTCACGCTGATCTACACGCCGTGCCTGTCGACCATCGCCACCTTGCGCAGCGAATCCAAAAACACCGGCTTCACGTTATTGGCCCTCGTCTGGTCGCTGGCGCTGGCCTGGTTTGTGAGCTTTGTGTTCTACCAGTCGGCGCGCGCGTTGGGGTACTAAGTGCACTTCTAAAAATCCAAATTTCGTTGCAATACTGCGTTGTTCACAAAAAATTGCTTCTTACATATACAACATATGCCGCGTCGCAATTTTTTGCTCGCGCCTTGTCTTGCTTAGAACTTTGAATTTTTAGAAGCGCACATAAACAAAACGCCCCGGGGTTTCCGGGGCGCGCTGCACAGTCATCGATTTATCGGATCGTATTCATTCCGATTTAGTTCGATTTATTTCTTCCAGGCCTGATCCAACAGAACTTGCGCCTTATCCAATTTTGCCTTGGCTTGTTCAACTTTCAGGGACGAAGCCTCAGCCGCTTTTTTGTCCACAGCCAGTCGTTTTTGAATTTCAGCCAGTTCCTTTTCGGTCTCGGCTAATTTCTTCAAATTGACCTGATGTTCGGCTTCAGCCTTGAGCAGGCCCTCACGCGCATATTCGGCACCGGCTTGTTGTGCGGAAACATCTTTGGCATGCACCAAAGCCGACATCGAAGCGAGTATCGAACCCGTCAGTGCAAGCACCAGCAATACTCTCAACATAAGATTATTCCTCTCGAAAATACAAGTTAGTGAAGTGCTGATTAAGCCCTCAATCGTCATTCCGGCGAAGGCCGGAATCCAGCAGGTTTTATTAAAAATGCCGTTTCATCAACCTTGCACGGCATCTATATTTTTACTGGACACCGGCCTCCGCCGGTGTGACGACTTAATCAGAGGTTCTTCCTTGGCGTCTCTTTAGAACGACAGGCGAACGCCCAGATGCGCGCCGTTATCCAACACGCCGTTTGCCGGATTGTTGGACAGGATGAACTTGGTGGTGCGGTAGCCGACGTACGCTTGGGTCAACGCCGACATCGCAAATTCGGCACGCAAGCCGGTCTGATAAAAATTGTCCGCATCGCCGAAACTGATGATCTTGGGGGCGTAGTGATATTCGCCAACCAAGGCAAAACGGCGGTCGTTGGGCACTTCAAATCGGATTTGTCCGCTCAGCGCGACACCGGAAACCACGATGCGGCTGGGTGCCAACTTATTCAGCGACGCGACCACGGCCTTCGCGCCGATACCGAGCGAGAGACCCGCGATGGAACCTTCCTCATTCAGCACCAGCAATCCGGCCTCACCCAGCATGCTGTTGGCATCGTTGTACATAAACGAAGCGAACAGATCGGACTTGCCCGCGATCCCGCTGACTTTGTTGTATTTGAATTGGGCCGCGCTGTTGCTCAGGTTGATGTCCAGCGTATCCGCCGCCGCAACCGAGCTGAATGTTATAAATGTGAAGACAAATAGACGACGCAACATGGGGACTCCTAAAAGATAATTGGCGGAAGCGGTGAGATTCGAACTCACGAAGGACTCTCATCCTCGCTAGTTTTCAAGACTAGTGCCTTCAACCGCTCGGCCACGCTTCCAAATGATTTATGGGCATTCTGAAAATGCCTGACTACGGCTGACTTGGCGGGAAATAGTTCCCCGTGTTTTGTGCCAGCCGAAAAATCATTGGCGCGCATGATAACCGAAATCATCAACTTTCCAAAAGACATGAAAGGCCTCCCGACCAAACCGATTCCCCGAACGCTTTCAAGGTTGAAACTTTTACAGCACTTGTGTAGTCTCACGCCCGCTTCGCGCACCACCGCCTAATTTAATTTGGAGGAAAAAATGAATTACCAGACCCAGACCGCAACCCTCGGCAACCTTGCCGTCGAACAAAACAAAGTCCTGCGCAACACCTACATGATGCTCTCGCTGACCATGATCCCCACGATCATCGGCGCGTTCATCGGCATCTCGCTCAACTTGGCGATCATGGCAGAACACCCGATCATGTCCGCTTTGGTGATGTTCGGCGTGATGATGGGCATGTTGTTCGCCGTCAGCGCATTGCGCGACAGCGTGTGGGGCATCGTCGCCCTGCTCGGCTTTACTTTCGTGGCGGGCGTATTCCTCGGCCCCATCCTGCAAGTGGCGCTGCATCTCAAGAACGGCGCGCAACTGGTCGGGTTGGCAGCAGGCGGCACCGGCCTCATCTTCTTCTCGTTGGCGACTATCGCTACCGTGACCAAGAAAGATTTCAGCTTCATGGGCAAATTCCTGTTCATCGGATTGATCCTGCTGATCGTGGCTTCGCTGGCGAATCTGTTCTTCCAGATCCCCGCACTGTCATTGACCATCTCGGCCATCGCCGTGATGATCTTCTCCGCTTACATTTTGTATGACGTGAGCCGGATCGTGCATGGCGGTGAAACCAATTACGTGATGGCGACCTTGGGTCTGTACATGAGTATCTACAACCTGTTCATCAGCTTGCTGCAACTGTTGATGGCATTTGGCGGCGAAAAAGACTGAGCTTCACTTGTCCAAAGAAAAGGCGGCCTTGGCCGCCTTTTCTTTTGCTGAACTGGATTTTTACCCGGCCATCCGATAACGCATCCCCAGCAAAGAATTGACTGCGTTAAGAAACCGCTCGCGGTTGACCGGTTTTGACAAGGTCAGATCGGCGCCCAATTTCTCCGCCTGTTTTAAATATAACTTGCCACCTTCCGGCCCCATCCCCGAAATCGCCAGTATCGGCATATCCGGGCTAAATCCGCGCAACAACCTGATGAATTCCAGCCCATCCATGTCGGGCATCACCACATCGGTGATCACGATGTCAGGGATGACCAACTTCATCAACCTCAACGCCTGCTGACCATTACTGGCCGCGTCGACTTTAAATCCTTCACTTTGCAGAATCATCTGCATGGCTTCGGAAACCAATTCGCTGTCGTCCACCACCAGCGCTCTCATTTTATGACCTGCGACTTGCTTCATGACGAACTCCCAAGTTTTCTGCCGTTGAACACGGCTACCGGATATATACCAAGCGTCTCGACAAAGGACAATATGCCAAAAGATATAGACCTGGATATAGACCCAGGCCTATATCCAGGCCTATAACGACCTGCCAACCGGCATGGAAATAATCAAGGAAGCTCGAAGAGCGCGATAGATTCGACGTGTGATGTCTGCGGGAACATGTTCATCACACCCGCCGCTTTGAGTGTGTAGCCTTTGGAATGAACCAGCACTTCTGCATCGCGCGCCAGCGTGGAAGGACTGCACGAAACATAGACGATTCTGCGCGGTGCATTCATGTCGCTGATGGATCGCAAGAGTTCGATTGCACCGTCGCGCGGCGGATCGACCAACCATTTGTCGAAGTGTCCCAGCTTTGAAAGCATGGCTTCATCCATCCCGAAGAGATTCATCTCCTGAAATGTGGCTACCCCCACCCCACCCCTTCCCCGGTGGGAGAGGGAGTCTTTATCGAGACCGTTGCGCGCAGCGTTTTGTCTGGCACGTTTCACCAAGGCGTCACTGCCTTCGACGCCCAGCACTTGCGCCCCGCTTCTGGCAATGGGTAGCGTGAAATTTCCCAAGCCGCAGAAGAAATCGGCAATGCGTTCGCCCGCTTGCGGTGCCAACAGGCGCATGGCACGGCTGACCATCAGGCGGTTCATGGCGCTATTCACCTGGGTGAACTCGGTTGGCGCGAACGGCATGGTGATGCCGAATTCCGGCAGGCTGTAACTCAACGGGGGTGCATCGAGCGGGTAGAACGGCACGACTGTTTCCGGCCCTTTGGTCTGTGTCCAGAACTGCACCTTGTGTGTATCGGCAAATTGTTTGATCAATGCTTCATCCGAAGGTGTAAGCGCCTGCAGAATGCGCAGCACCAGCACATCCACCTGTTCGCCGACCGCAACTTCAATCTGCGGAAGGATGTCCTTGGCAGTGAATTTTTCATTCAGCTCGCCCAGCAGCGGCAGCAGGCTGGCAATCTTGGGCGTGAGTATTTCGCAATGCGACATGTCGGCCACGTATTTGCCGTTCTGCTCGCGAAAGCCGACCAGTGTCTTGCCCTTTTTCAACACATGCCGCACCGACAGACGCGCGCGTTCGCGATAACCCCATGCCTGTCCGTAAATCGGCGGCAACATAACTTCGGGTTTGACTTTGCCAATGCGTTGCAGATTGTCTTCCAACACACGCTGCTTGACGGCGACCTGCGCACGCACTTCCAGATGCTGCATGGAACAACCGCCGCACACACCAAACACCGGGCACTTCGGCAATACGCGCATAAAACTCTGCTTCAGAATTCGCTCGACTTTTGCCTGTTCATAATTGTTCTTTTTGCGATACGCGGAATAGGTCACGCACTCGCCGGTCAGCGCGCCTTCGATGAAAATGACTTTGCCTTCGGCATGCGCGATGCCACGGCCTTCGTGGTCTAGAGATTCAATGATGACTGGATTCATGGTTTGTATTGGAAGTTATTCGGAGCCGTCATTCCGCCCTTCGACAAGCTCAGGATAAACTGGCTTGTAGCCAAGCGGGAATAACAAAGCGTTGTTCATTGCCTTTTAGAATCAGGCCAGGCAGCCAGGTATTCCGCCCAATGTGGTTCGGTGGACTTGCCCAGCGTGGAGCGGATCAGCGCCAACTCTTGTGCATACCGCGCTTTGCTGAATTGTCCGCGCATCAATTGAAAGCGCGCGAACACCAGATACGTGTTCACCACATCGGTTTCGCAATAGTTGCGGATCTCGGCCAACCGCCCCTGCTGATAGGCCTCCCACACCTTGCTGCCGTCCATGCCCAGCTTTCCGGGAAAGCCGATCAGCTTGGCCAGTTCGTCCAGCGGCGCATTGGCGCGGCCGGTGTACATCGCCAGCAAGTCCATCAAATCCAGATGGCGCGCGTGATAACGGCTGATGTAGTTGTTCCACTTGAAATCCTTGTCGTCCTCGCCCTGATCCCAGTAGCGCGGCGACTGCACACCGTGTATCAGCCCGCGATAGTGCAACACCGGCAGATCGAAACCGCCGCCGTTCCAGCTCACCAGTTGCGGTGTGTATTTTTCGACCCCGTCGAAGAAACGCTGGATGAGGCTGCCTTCGTCCTCGCCCGGCTCGCCCAACGACCACACCTTGAAAGTGTCACCCTCGCGCAACACACACGAGATCGCCGCGACGCGCTGCAAATGGTGTTGCAGAAAATCGCTACCGGTCTTCTGGCGCCGCATCTGAAAAGCCATCTCCGCCACTTCGGCATCGCTTACCGCGCCGTCCAGAGCGTATAAGACGCGCAACCCGTTGATGTCGGGAATAGTTTCAATGTCGAAGACGAGTGTCGGGTTCATGGCGAAAGGAGCGGACTTAAATTGGATGCGCATGATACCCGAGCACCTGCCAACTTCCTATATTCCACCCTTGACGCGAAGTCCTATAAGGCGAAGAATTCGCGGGCAGTCATCAGGCTACACCCTACAAAATTCTGTCATCTCTCGGGGAGTTCACATGAATAAATTTCTGACGTTCTGTTTGGCCGTTTCCGGCATTCTTTTTTCCGCCGCAGCATTTTCCACTCCGGGTGAATATTGGGAGGTCACCTCCAAGATGGAAATGGAGGGCATGCCTTTTGCCATGCCCTCCACCACGGTAAAAGTGTGCATCCCAAAAGGGGCCGAAAACGATCCGCGCAAGACCTCCGGCGACAAGGATTGCCAGATGACCGATATCAAAACAGTGGGCAACAAGACCTCGTGGAAAGCCCGCTGCACTCATGACGGCGAGGTGATGACCGGCAGCGGTGAGCAAACCACCACCGCCAATGGTTATGACGGCAAAATCCATTTCTCCGGCAAGTCCAGCGGGCAAGACATGGACATGAAAATGGCGTTCAGCGGCAAACGTGTTGGCGGCAGTTGCGACTCGGAAGAAATGGTGAACAAAGCCAAAGCGCAACTGTGTGACACATCGCAATATCACAACACGGCCGACTGGATCAGCGCTGCCGATATCTTCCTGCAGAAGGATTCTCCCTGCACGGAACAGCGCAAGCTGTTATGCGAAAAGGTGCGCAAAGATGCACCGCGTGAGACGCAAACTTTCAACATGTTGCTGTTGCACGACACGCATCAGTCCGGCAACGTCAACATCGCCAGAGAATGCAAACTGGACATGGCAACCACCACCAAAGCGATCTGCAAGACATTCAACACAAACAACTCTACCGATCTTTCTGCACACTGCCCGGCGGAAGCCAAAGCGTATCGCGAAGTACAGCGGCGCAAAGATTGCGAGGGACGCAGTTACACTGCCGAAACACGCGCGGCGGATATCAGAAAATGCCTGAGCGGAAGAGATGACGAACCCGCGACTACCGAAAGCAATCAAGAGGAGCCACCGACACCGCGCAAATCAGGCAGACCCGCCGAAAATAATCCTGCGGCCGATGTACTCGAAGGCGCAAAAAAACTGAAGGGTTTGTTCGGATACTAAGTGCGCACTGTTCTGTTCATCGGGCTGTGGCTGCTGTCTCAATCAGGGATGGCAGTTTCTCAGCCCGATCCGTTCCCAAAGGTCGCCGCTGCGTACCGGGTCGAGATTGACGGCGCGGTGGTGTGGGAAAAGCAACCCAATAAACGTCTGCCACAAGCCAGCCTGACCAAACTGATGACGGCATTGTTGCTTCTGGAACAGGATCGGNNTTGACCTGCTTGCGGCAACCTTGCTGCTCTCGGCGAACGATGCCTGCCACGTATTGGCCGACCATATGTCCGGCAGCGAGCAGACGTTTGTGGAACGCATGAACCAACGTGCAACTGAACTGGGTTTGTTAAACACGCGATTTCGCAACGCCTGCGGACACGATGCCGCCCAACATTATTCCTCGGTCCACGACCTCGCCCTCTTGGCGCGCGAACTGCTCAAACATCGACAAGTTTTTCCGCTCACCTCGCAGACCCGGCTGTCGATCAACACAATCGAGGGCACTCAATACACCGTGACAAACAGTAATGCGCTCATCGGCCGCTACGCGGGTGCGCGCGGCCTCAAGACAGGTTACACAGCGAAGGCGGGAAAGTGTCTGGTCGCTTTTGCCCGTCGCGGAAAACACGAAGTGTTGCTGGTGATGCTGCACGGCAAGGACCGCTGGTGGGATGCGGCAGACATCCTCGATCTTGCCTTCGAACATGCACGCCTGCCGCACTAGATCGGACACGACCGTCCTGCTCTGGCTGACACTGGCCGTGGGCGTTGCGTATGCGAATTCATTGACCGGTGATTTTCTGTTCGACGACTTCAACGTCATCGTTTACGAATCGCAGGTGCATTCTTGGGGAGCTTGGTTTGCCAGTCTCGGCAACAGCATCCGCCCGCTGCTTAAATTCAGCTACACCCTGAACTGGACGATGGGCGCCGGTGTGGTCGGATTTCACCTGCTCAATCTGCTGATCCATTTGGTCAATGTCTATCTGGTCTATCGCTTGGCAACCGAATTTGTACGGCAACAGTGGCAATACGACACACTCAAAAACGTGCCGTTTTTCACCGCGTTACTGTTTGCCGTGCATCCGATCCACACCGAGGCAGTCACCTATATCTGCGGCCGCTCGTCCTCGCTGATGGCCGTGTTTTATCTGGCGGGATTGTTGTGTTATGTGATTGGCCGCACCCGCCGTAACGCCCTCTATTTATATTTCGCCACCCCACTGTTATTCCTCTTGGCACTCGGCGTCAAAGAAACCGCAGTGACTTTCCCATTCGTTTTGCTGCTGTGGGAAATCGGCTGTGGCGGAAAATGGCGGTCCGCTTTCAAAGCCCAGTGGCCTACCTGGGTTGTGCTCGTTTCCGTCGTCGTGTTCTTCCTGTTCAGCGAAAGTTATCACTCACAGATGGAACGCAGCGTGCAATTCAACGGGCTGAGCGGCAATCTCGCCACACAACTTTCCGGATTCGTTTACCTGCTGCAACAGTTCGCTTTACCGCTCTGGCTGAACATCGATCCCGACCTCCCGCTGTATCACGATCTCTCCGCTGCGACCGTGCCTATCATGATCACGCTTGTCCTGTTTGGACTGATGATCGGCTTCCGGCGCCGCCGCCCCTGGATCAGCTTCGGACTCGCATGGGTCATGCTGCACCTGATACCGCTCTACCTTTTGTTGCCACGTATCGACATCGCCAACGAACGCCAACTCTACCTGGCCGCATGGCCTCTGCTACTCGTGTTCGCGCTCGAACTGACGCTGATGCTGCAAGGAAGAAACTGGAAAGTCGTCGCCAGCGTCACGTTGCTCACATGCATCGCGCTCACTCTGTCGCGCAATCAGTCCTATCGGAATGAGCTGACTCTGTGGCAAGACACTCTCACGCAGTCACCCAACAAAGCGCGTGTGCACAACAATCTGGGATACGCCTATTTATTGGCACAGCGCAATGAAGAAGCGCGACGGGAATTCACCGTCGCGCTCCAATTGGATCCAATGCTCTATCAGGCGCGGTACAACTTGCTCAGGCTGGAGGCAGAAGTTGAGTCCGCAATTTCCGCCCCTGAAGCGAGGCCAAAACACGCGCCTATCTTGCCGAATTGATAGGCCGCGAATTCATCTTTGCACCAGTTCAAATTCGCCCAAACTTTGGATACGGCCGTTTAGTACAACATCCACTTTGTGTGTCCCCGCATAATGTTTGCGCGTGGTCATTTCGGCCAATGAAACGCTCTTGCGCAGTTGCGCGGTTTCGCTCGGTGCCAGATTAACCGCTTTCAATTTGAAAACTTTGGGATTGGTTTTTCCATTGGCTTTCACAAAGTGGATGCGCATATCCACCAACACACGCTGAAAATTTGCCGCCGTGTTGCCAACCTCGAACGCGATTTCCACCGCACCACCCATCACGGCGCGCTGCGGTGTGATGTCAATATTTCCGACCGCCACTGCCGCTTCTTCTCCGAAACCCATCACTTCAAGAGCCCCGGCTTCTCCCCGTTTCACGGCTGAGCGTAATGCATGACTCACCAGCCAGCGCCGTTCATCCGAAGCATCCTGCATCCATCGGCGTGTTGTTTCCACCAGCGAATTAGGATGATCCTTACCAATGTCATTCAGATTGTTCGCCACAGATCGCCTCACATAGAGGTCGGCATCGTCCTTCAATAATTCGAGCAATTCCAACACTGGGCGCGGATCTTTTTGAAACTCGCGCAGGCGCGGTGCCCAGGGCAAACGCGGGCGCGTTCCTTCCGACACCAGTCTGCGCACATGCGGGCTGGGGTCACTCGCCCATTCTTTGAGCCGGGCAAGCGTCGCAACTTTGTGCCGTTCCAAAAAAGGCCGGATGCTGAACTCGGCAGTGAAACGTTGCGTGAGTTCATATTGGGCAGTCATCGAAGCCTCGAAGTGTTCAAGCCCGTACTCCGCGACATAACAAACGTGCGGGAGATAGAGAAAGGGAGTCATTCCTTGACCTTGCGTATCTTCGAGCTTGGGGCCGAGCGAACGTAGCAGGATCTCGACCGCCTCGGGGTAACTGTCGGGCAAGTAGCAACGCAAAGCGCGTGCGATCTTCTTCCCGCGCTGCATCAGATCAAGCGCCTCGTATCCGTCGAGAGCTTCGTTGATAAATGCCTCTTGTTCAAATGCGGGAGATACCTGCGAAATCATCCGGGCAAGGGTGCGCGGAATCTCAGCGCCGAATTGGTTTTTGAGCGGTTCAGCCATACGGCAAATTATGCGGTTTTATGATTGAGTCAAGAGGAGCAGTGGGGTCTTACATTAACGCATTACTCTTTTGCGGAATTTTCAAAAGTCCTTACCGCCCGGCTCACCGTTGAATAATGCACCTGAAAATGCCGTGCAACCGCTGCCATCGTATGTTGTCCTGACAGGTACGCCCTTGCCATTGCTTCGTGGCGCGGATACTTGCGCTCGAATTTATCCAGAGGTTGCGTAACCGCGCGTCTTTGTGCGCGTGGTATTTCGTCTAGCGCAGGTTTTTGTTCTATTTTTGCCTGCATCTTCCGCACAAAATCCTCCGAGCCCAGATAAATTTGCCCCTGCAACTGCGCCCATACACTCGGCAGGCGCGCGCCCTCATGCACAAAGCTCACATATTTGGCGATGGCACTGGAGCGCCGTTGCCCGAACTGCGCCAGTATCCAGTCTGTTTGCAACCACCCGGGTAAAGCCACCTGCCCGCAAGTCGCCAAATAACTGCTCCACGGCCATACCTCCAAGCGTTTAACCATTTTGGCCCGCAACGGATTCAGCACGACATAGCGCGCCAGTTCCAACAAATAGCTGTCGCGTTCGACCAAAATCGCTTTGTAACGCCCTTGGAATACGTGCCCCACTCGACCATGGGTGCGGTTGAATTGTTGCGTATAAACCCCGTTGAGCTGGCGCATGCCTTGCGCCAGGTTTGCTTCGGGCGTTTCGACCAGAAGGTGGTAATGATTCGTCATCTGGCACCAGGCATGACACACCCAGTTAAAGCGTTCGCAAACAGCCCCGAATATTTCCAGCCAAGCCGCCCTGTCCGCGTCAGACAAGTAAATATCCTCCCGCCCATCACCCCGTGAAGTCACGTGGTAGACGCCACCGGATAACTCAAGTCTTAAAGGTCGTGCCATGGCGTGAAGAATAGCGGAGAGGATGCGAGATCGCATTTGACCTGCTTGATGAAGTTCCCTGTCCTGAGCCTGTCGAAGCGGTCGGCCTGACCGCGTGCGCAGTACAGCTCCGCGTAAACGGCTTGCGCTTTGGGCAAGCGCATCGAAGTCACCACAAAGCGCGGATTGTCGCCCAACGCTATCACCTCCGCCTTGAGCACCACCCGGAACGGCTTGTGCCAGGAACCTGCGGCATATTGAAATTCTTCATACAAACGGATCGGGTTGTGTTCGCCGAAAGCCTGACGCTGCGCATACAGCGCACGTACCTGCCGCAAAGTGGGTTCGGCCAACCGGTTCAGAACTGAATTGCCCGTCACCGCGCACCAGGATGTGGGTATCGGGAAAGCACTGGCGAATCAGCTTCAACACCCGGCCAAAGATCATCGCATTCTCGGCACCCGTTGGTCGCTTGCCGGGACGGAGTACCGCCGTGACCAAGGCGCCACTCAAGCCATCGAAGATAAAGAGGCAAGTAACAGGTACTGCGGTAATGATGATTGTAGAAAGCCAGCAGTTGCTGGCCGTGAACCTGATCTTCGGAGTGGTCGAGATCGTACACGAGCACTTTGGGAGGCGTGGCGAAGCCCGCGATGTACTGCTCCACCAACGCGCGGCTGGCGCGATACACATCGCTGTGGGTGGCGGCGTGTTCAAAGCGCGAGATCGTGAAACCGGAATCCAGCACCTCATCTGCGTCGAAGGGCTTGCGTCCGGCGCCCAACCGAAACATCGGATCATGGCGCAGTGTCTGGCAGTCACTTCGACAGGCTCAGTACAGGCATTGCCGTCCTCGTAGCCCGAGGCGATCTGGAACAGGCGTTGCGTAATCACCTCACGGGAGGAGTGTTTAACATAGCTGGCGTGGCGGCGGTCAGCCGTGCAGTTAGCCCGATTTGCTGATCGACACCCCGCAATAACAATGGGTCGAGGTCGGAAGATAATCCGCCGCCGGCGAAATCAGTGCGAATGGTAAAACCGGCGGAAGGGGTAAAACGGAGTTGCGCTGGGGTAGAATTCGGCATGAGCAGAAGGCTGTTCGGGTTGTACGAGCTGTTGGCTTGGTAACCGCAACTCTATCAAACACTTGCAGTCCTTCGTGCCCTTTTTGTGCAAAATTCAGGCTTTGTCCTTCAAATAAAAAGTTGAGGGCAAGATTAAAATTCTGCAATTGCCTATTGTCGTTTCGAAGATTCAGCCGGGTTGCAACGTTTCAGTTACATCTTTACCGATTCCACGATAGCCTGTAAAGCGGCCGGAAAGATCGAACATCGGTTCGCCGCTGACCATTAAATATTGCCTTGAGCCATCTGCTTTGGTCCTGCTGTAGACGAAGTCCAAGAAGGGGCGTCTGGAGGCTAAATTCTCCTCCAATATTTCTCGCTCGTTCTCGTTCCAGATCAACCCTTGGTCATTCCTTGTTTGAACCATCGCGTCGTCGATCTGAATTCCAAGCATTTCAAACACCGGACCGAAAATCTTGGTGAAATATCCCTTCTCGTCTTGCTCCCAATACCAGTCGGACGATAGCTCAGTCAGACGACGAAATCGTGCTTCACTTGCACGTAATTCGGCGGTACGTTCCAGCACCGTTTGTTCCAGTACCTTGTTGTAATTCGCGAGTTTTCGATGCAGCAGCCGCACTTCCAGCATATTGTGTATGCGCGTCTTAACTTCGACTACATCAAACGGTTTTGCTATGAAATCTTTTGCACCGGCGGCGAGCGCACGCAGTTTGTGATCCGGTTGGGCCGTGATCACGAGTACCGGCAGGTAGCCATCCGTTTCGATTGCTTTGAGACCTTCCATCACCTGGAATCCATCCATACCGGGCATTTTCAGGTCAAGCAGGATCAAGTCGTAGCGGTTTTTTTGGTGGAGCCCGCAGACCTCGAACGGATCCATGGTGGCGGTGATGGAAACGAAGCCGGCATCCCGCAGAATCTGCGCCAGCAACAGCACATTAAATTGCTGATCGTCCACGATCAGAATATTGGCATTAAGAATTTCTTGTTCGCTTATCATCGTATTTGTCCGGTTTTGTTTTGTTTATCATGCCATTTCGATAGATCTCTTGGCATGTCCAGCTCAATCATGAATTCATCAGTCGTCGCGAGTTAAAAGGTTCCATAAAGTCTATTCCGTGTATGCCTCGAATATATCGCGGAACATTGGGTGATTCTGCTTGAAGGCGGCAAGTATCACCGGGTCAAAATGCTCCGGCTGAACACGGCCATCACCGTGTGTGATGATATCAACAGTTTTCTGATGGTCGAATGCAGGCTTGTAGGGGCGCTTGCTGCGCAGCGCGTCGTAGATGTCGCAGATATTCATGATGCGTGCCGCCAACGGAATTTCCTCACCCAGCTTGCCACTTGGATAACCCCCGCCGTCCCAACGCTCGTGATGATTGAGCGCGATCTCCGCACCCATCTGAAGGTAGGGTGACTTGCTGTTGCCGAGAATCTTCGCGCCCATTGCTGCGTGCTCCTTCATCACTTTCCACTCATCAGGAGTGAAGTCACCCGGCTTGAGCAGGACATGGTCGTGAATACCTATCTTGCCTATGTCGTGCATCGGGCTCGCGAAAAAGATCATGTCGACGAAGGCTTCATCCATACCGAGTACCCTGGCAAAATCGCGGCTGTAATAGCTGATGCGTCGCACGTGGGCGCCGGTGTCTTCATCTTTGTATTCTGCAGCCCGCGTCAAAGTGAAAATTATTTCCAGATAGCTTGCCTGAAGATCGGCGGTTCTTTCGCGCACTCGTTGTTCCAACACGTCGTTGTAGTCGTGCAATTTCTTGTGCAACAAGCGCACTTCCAGCATGTTATGAATACGCGTTTTAACTTCGATCAAATCAAACGGTTTGCTGACGAAATCCTTGGCGCCGGCGGTGAGTGCGCGCAGTTTGTGATCCGGTTGGGCCGTGATCACGAGTACGGGAGGGTAGCTATCCGTTTCGATATCCTTCAGTCCTTCCATCACCTGGAATCCATCCATGCCCGGCATCAGCAGGTCGAGCAGAATCAGGTCGTAATGGTTGGCGCGATGCAGCGCGCAGACGGTGTATGGATCCATCGTTGATGAGATACACCGATAGTCTGCCTGACGTAGCATTTGCTCCAGCAGCTGCACATTGGCTTGCTGATCGTCAACGATCAGGATGCTGGAATTCAGAATTTCTGCTGGGCTTATCATCACTGGGGAGGATGGTTTCTTGCGTTAGCCAATTCTTTTTCGGCGAATTCCAGCGCCATGTCCAGCGCCATCATGAACTCGTTGACCTTGATTGGCTTGGTGAGATAGCGGAAAAATCCTGCTTCCAGACCTTTCTGGATATCGCGCGGCATGGCATTGGCACTGATGGCAAGCACCGGGATGTGATCCGTGATGGGGTCTTCGCGCAGGATTTTCAGCGCTTGAATGCCACTGATGCCCGGCAGGTTGATGTCCATCAGGATCACCTCCGGTTGATGGATGCGCGCCAGTGCAATTCCGCTTGTGCCATTCCCCGCCTTCAACAAACGCATATCAGGACGCCGCCCGATCAGTTGTTCGACCAGCTGCATGTTTGCCTGGTTGTCTTCTACATACAGCAGGGTGCGCAGAGCTGTCCCGTGTTTCATTAGCGCTTGAACAGGAGCAAGTGGTTCATCTGCGTCGGCTGCAAGAAGGTGTGCAACCGCCAATTTGAGTTCGATCCAGAATACACTGCCCACGCCGATAGTACTTTCCACGCCGATTTCGCCACCCATCAATTCGATCAGACGCTTGCATACCACCAGACCAATGCCGGTGCCTTCTTCGGCGCTGGCCTCTTGTCCAAGACGATTGAAAGGCTGGAACAGTTGCGCGAGTTTTTCCGGGGACAGTCCCTCGCCAGTATCATGCACACTGATACGTATGCGTTCTGCGGAACACGTACTGCACGTCACTTTGACAGTTCCACCCGTGCGGTTGTATTTGATCGAATTGGAAAGCAGATTGATGAGTACCTGCTTTACCCGGGTTCGGTCGGCATGGACAAAACAAGGGCTATCGAACTCAGGGAAACTGATGCGGATGGCATTTTTTTGTGCCTGCGGTTCGATCATGGCTTGGCAATCGAGCATGACTTCGGACAACGATATGGGTTCAAGCGACAGCGAAAGCTTGCCGGACTCGATCAATGCGAGATCGAGGATCTCGTTAATCAACTCAAGCAGATACCAGCCAGCCTGCAAGATCTGGTCAATGCTGGCCTTTTGGGTAGGCGTGGGCAGTGGCGAACCTGAATCCATCAACTGGGCAAAACCGAGGATCGCATTGAGCGGGGATCGCAACTCATGACTCATGCTGGAAAGAAAATCCGATTTGGCGAGGTTGGCTTTTTCTGCCACGAACTTGGCGTGTTCCAGTTCGACATTCTTTTCCTGCAGCACATGATCCAGGCGTTTGCGTTCGGTGACATCGCGCGCAGCGGCGAACACGCCTTGCAGCCTCCTGTCGCGGTCGTAGAAGGTGGTCGCATTGTAGGACACCACAGTTTCCTTGCCGTCCATGGCGCGTGCGGTCAACTCGTAGTTGGTGATCTTCTTTTCGCTCAGCACCTGCTTGATAGCGGCCTCGGCCCGCTGTGTATCGGTGAAATAATTCTTGAACGGTGCGCCGATCAGTTCGTCACGCGTGCAACCGGTGAGTGCCTCCATCTGTTTATTGACGTCAGTGATGGTGCCGGAGGGGTCGGTTGCTATCAGCGCGTCGATGTTGGATTCGATCATTGATCGGGTGTAGAACTGCTGGTCGCGCAGACGCTGATCGAGAACTTTCTGTTCTGCTTCAACCTGCTTGCGCGCAGTGTTATCCGTACCGATCAACAGATAGCCGATGATCGTATTTTGCGCATCGCGCAGCGCCGTGACTGACACCACCGCAGGAAAGCGGCTGCCGTCTTTGCGGATATAGGTCAGTTCGTAGATGTCCTCGATGCCGCGTGAGGCCTTGAACACCAAGGCTTCGAAGCCCGGCGTGATCTGTGTTTCGAGTTCGACACTCAACGCTTTGGCACGTGCGATCACTTCCTGTGGATCGGAAATGTCAGCCGGGGTGATCTTGTTCATCACATCAGAGGCCGCGTAACCCAGCATGCGCTCGGCACCGACGTTGAATATCTGAATGACGCCCTTCGCGTCAGTGGCGATACTGGAGAAATTGGCGCTGTTGAAAATTGCTCTCTGCAGTGCGCCTGCCTTGAGTAACGCCTCTTCCGCCTGTTTACGCGCGGTGTTGTCCGTGCCGATCAGCAGATAGCCGATGATGGCGTTCTGCGCATCGCGCAGGGCCGTGACCGACACGATCGCAGGAAATCGACTGCCGTCTTTGCGGATATAGGTAAGCTCGTATATGTCCTCAATGCCGCGTGAGGCCTTGAACACCAATGCTTCGAAGCCAGGTTTGATCTGGGTTCCAAGTTCGATGCTCAATGCCTTGGCACGCGCGATCACTTCTTGAGGGTCGGAAATATCCGCCGGGGTGATCTTGTCAATCACGTCTGCGGCCACATAGCCCAGCATGCGTTCTGCACCGACATTGAATATCTGAATGACACCTTTCGCATCAGTTGCGATGCTGGAGAAATTGGCGCTGCTAAGTATTGCGTTCTGCAAAGCGCCAGTTTTAAGTAATGCTTCCTGGCGCTCGACTTCGGTGATGACGCTCGCCACGCCAACGGAGGGATTGAGAATGGAGGAGTCGGGAATTATATTTGGCATGGGCGACCTCATTGATTGCGCGAATGAATCTGGCGGATCGCGCGGCCGAAGGTGGAAGCAACACCTTGTATTGTTATACGCTCATCCTGAACAAATAAATCATTCTTCATGAAGGCGCTGAGTAGGCCACATCGAGTCTGTGGCTGAATTTACATTTCCTGGTTGCATCATAGTAATCAGGCCTTTTTCACTCTGTGCGCTATCACACATTGGGTTTTAAGCAGAGAGCAAGAATTTTCCCGGGATTTATCGCGTCTGGTTGAGGAAAGTTACAGCCTATTGTTTTCATTGTTCAGCAAGCGATGGAATTCTTTCTTGACGACGTTGTAGCATTCACAAACGTGCGACTCCAATTCCGATCGATCAAGTACAGTGATGTGACCACGGCGGTAACTGATCAAGCCGGCGCGTTGCAGATTCCCGGCCGCTTCCGTGATGCCTTCGCGGCGTACGCCGAGCATGCTGGCAATTAATTCCTGTGTCATAGTCAATTCATTCGAGGGCAAGCGATCCAGGGTCAACAGCAGCCAACGACACAACTGCTGCTCCACCGAATGGTGCCGATTGCACACCGCTGTTTGAGACATCTGTGTAATTAATGCCTGGGTATATCGCAGCATTAAACGCATCATCGGCCCGGAGCGATTGAATTCTTCCATCATCAATTGTCCTTTCAACCGGTAACCGTAACCTGCGGTCTGCACTGTTGCTTGGCTAGGCGTGGTATTGCCTCCCATGAAAAGTGAAATGCCCACCACGCCCTCATTGCCTACGCCCGCGATTTCCGCAGATGCGCCATTTTCCATGACGTAGTGCAAAGACACGATTGCGGTCGTCGGAAAATACACGTGATGTAACTGGCCACCGGATTCATAGAGAGATTCGCCGAGCGGCATTGCTTTTAATTCCAGATGGGACCCGATACGTTCGAATATTTCCGCAGGCAAGGCGGCGAGAAGATGGTTTTGCTGTGGTGTGTTCGGTGCGGACATTGTAGCGACCATTTTCTCGTACCGTGGCATGTGCATCCGGTAAGGGTAAAAACAAAAAAGCAGCGGAACAACGCAGGTGGAACATGTTAAAGGCTACATTGCGTTTTGTTATAGCACAATTTGCAAAGTGCAGTATGTACGCTAGGGCAAGGCATTGTATGTGCGTTAACGAACAGAAGGTCTCCGCACATTAAGGGAAGATGCAGATGGGTGGTTACGTTTTGATAACCAAAATCGAGGAGGTGTGAAATGGATACCGTCATGATGAATATGAGCAGTTACAGCATCGAGCATGAAGTACTCGTGGTGGAAAAGTACGGCGAGGAGGTGTTGTGTGCGGGGTGGAATCCGCAAGTCGCGGTGGCGTGCGAACATCCCTTCGTGTTGCTCGACAGACATATCAACCTGCTTGCCGGATTGGTGAACGTGGACGTCGATGCCTTTCTGCAAAAGATGTACAAGAGTCAGCGTTAAAAATGTACTTTTTCGAACCTCCCGTTGCAAATGCTGCCTTTCTGCAAGCGGGTCGTTTGGATATCTGAATCACGCACCACGTGGTGCTCTGCGATAGTCTTACGCGGTCGATCACGAGTCCTTTCATGAATTTCGTATTGCCTTTCTTGCATGTGCTGCCAGTGTTGCCCCAGGGTATTTTCAAATAATGAGCAGTCGTCCTTTAGTGTTCAGCGCCGTGATCTGACGCACCCAATATATAACCTGATTTATTTGATATTTACCGTAACTGCAGCGCCACCGATTGCGTCTCAACTCTTGTCTCTTTTAGTTTCTCCCAATAAATATTTCTTTATGTGCGCTTGCGCACGGAACGTCGTGGACGAATGAGGGATAACTACACCGAGCGTGACAAATTGTCTTAGTTCCGGTTGATCAGATTCGGAATTTGAATTGGAGCAAACCAAGCTGAGGCTCGCATAGTCGCGAAACATGGTTACAGCGAATATTGGCGTAGCACTCTCGGGAAAATCCCAGCATGAAGTCGGTTGATTTAACTGGTTTCTTTCTGGATCAACTACTAAAGGAGAAGCAAAATGAACACGATCAAAAGTATTTCCAAGCCGTTGTTGTGGTCCATGGCATTACTACTGGCCGCATTTGTTGCGGGCTGTGGGGGTGGCGTAATCACAGCAATCTCTAACGCAGTCTCTGCCAAGGCTATTTCCAATTATTCGCTTGCCGGTGTGACAGGAACGATCAATGAAACTGCAAAAACCATTTCGGTGACCATGCCGAGTGGAACTGCCGTGACAGCATTGGTTGCGACATTTTCGAACACAGGTACAGGCATAAACGTGGGGTCAGTTGCGCAGACGAGCGGTACAACAGCAAATGACTTCACCGGTCCGGTGGTGTACACGGTGACCGCTGCTGACACTACTTCAGCGGCCTATACCGTAACCGTAAATGTGGCGTCGAGTTCTGACAAAGCACTTTCCGCTTATTCGCTTGCCGGTGTGACAGGAACGATCAATGAAACAGACAAGACTATCTCGGTGAACATGCCGAACGGAACCAACGTAACGGCTCTGGCTGCGACATTCTCGACTACTGGTGCAGGCGTAAACGTGGGTGCGCTAGCGCAGACAAGCGGTACAACGGTGAATGACTTCACTAGTCCTGTGGCATATACGGTAACCGCTGCTGACAGCACATCAGCGACTTACACCGTAACCGTAATTGTGGCGTCGAGCTCTGCCAAGGCTATTACTGCTTATTCGCTTGCCGGTGTGACAGGAACGATCAATGAATCAGCCAAGACTATTTCGGTGACTATGCCGAGTGGAACTGCTGTGACAGCATTGGTTGCGACATTCTCGAGCACAGGTGCAGTCGTAAACGCAGGTGCTGTGGCACAGACAAGCGGTACAACGGCGAATGACTTCACCAGTCCGGTGGCATACACGGTAACCGCAGCCGACAGTTCGACAGCGATCTATACCGTAACAGTCACAGTGGCAGCAGTGTCGTCAGGTACGGGTGTAAACCTTGGAACGGCAGGCAATTTTGCGATTCTGGCAAAAACAGGCATCACAAACGTTCCTAACTCCGCAGTGACCGGTAATGTTGGAGTCAGTCCAATCGCAGCGACAGCCGTCACGGGGTTCACGTTGATTATGGATGGCACGGGTGCATTTTCTACATCGACTCAAGTTGTCGGAAAAGTATATGCAGCCGACTATGTGGGTGGGACGACTTCTGTTGACCTGACCACGGCTGTACTCGATATGCAAGCTGCGTATACCGATGCTGCCGGACGGCCCGCAACTTCTGCTGCGACAACCAACGTGGGTGCCGGAACACTTACCGGTTTAACCCTGACACCAGGCGTCTACGAATGGGGTTCGGCTGTTACCATACCAACGGATATCACACTCAATGGCAATGCTACAGATTTGTGGATATTTAAGGTGGCGGGCACGCTTGACCTGGCTCCTGCCAAGAACGTTATCCTCAGCGGTGGTGCACTGCCCAGGAACATCGTTTGGCAGGTCTCCGGTGCAGTGACGATTGGAACGAATGCACATCTGGAAGGCGTGGTGCTTTCGGCAACATCGATCACGCTACAGACAGGCGCATCGGCAAACAGCAGACTGTTGGCACAGACAGCGGTCACATTGGATACTAATGCGGTGACACAACCTGCTCCCTAATGTTATGAGCGACAGTATGTGAAGTTGTAGTAAAAGGCCGTCGTGAGACGGCCTTTTTTTATGTTTTAGAAACTCCGTTTCCTCGTGGGCACAGACTCGTGCCACCCTGCCTAATCCGACGAAGCGTTCACTTTTTCACCCGATACAAACGCTTCTCCAACGTCAAGCCTTTAACGCGGTCGAAACGATCTGCCATGACGTTGTCCAGTTTTAGCAAACGATCTTCGGGATGCGGATGCGTCTTGAACAGCAAGGTGACACTGCTTTCATCTTTGGCAAAATGCCCGATCTGTTGCAACACGGCGGGCAAACCGTAAGCGTCATATCCGGCGCGTGTCGCCAGCACCACGCCGATGCTGTCGGCCTCGAACTCGGCATCCTTGTCCAGTCCGCGCGCGACGATCTCCGCACCGTGGCCGATCAACTGTTGTATTTTGTCGTTGCCGCCGAGTTGTTTTGACACTGCTTGACTACTGACATCCAGCAACTTGCTTTGTTGCAAAATCTTCAAGTGATGTTTGCGGATGACATGCCCAACCTCGTGTCCCAAAACCCCGGCCAGATCGGCCTCGCTCTGCAACATTTTATACAAGCCGAGCGTGACGAAAATGAAACCACCCGGGGCCGCGAAGGCGTTCACGTCGGTCGATTGGATCACGCCGAAATGCCAAGGCAAGTCGGGACGTTCGCTCTGGCTCGCCACCCAGGTACCCACTTGGTTCACATATTTTTGCAGCTTGGCGTCTTTGACCAAAGGTGATGCACCCAGCAGGTTGCCGGCGATCTGTCTGCCGATGGCGATCTCTTCGGATTCATCCGGCCCTTTGATCTCTTTTATTGCTGCGGTGAGTTTGGGGTTAACGGGCGGAATGGTTGCTTTGGCGGCTTCGACCTTGCCTTTTAATTCCCCCAGATCGAATGCGCTAACGCTGAACGAACCCATAAACAAGCAAGACAACAACATCACTTTTACACAGTTTTCCATGTCGTCGCTCCTCACTTCGCGGGCAAATAATCGAACGGGCGCGCAAGCAGTTTGCCCTGCTTGGCGAATTGCGCCGCATCGGCTTTGCTGGATGCGTTGGCTTCCGCGCTGAGCAACTCTGCCTCATTAAAGGTCGCCGCCTTCAGCTCTTCTTCGTTGAGGCCGCGAATGCCGGTGGTCGCCACCACTTTTCCGGTGGCGGCGCGACCGGAGGCAAGTGCCAACAAGCCGCCGGTATTTGATGCGCCCTGTTTCACATCACCCTTGCGGATGTTCAACATGCGCAGCCAACCGTTACTTTTCCCGACTTTGACTTTGTACCAGCCGCCCGACTTGCTAAGAATCTCGACCTTGTCGCCCGCGACCAGATTCTTCACCGTCTTCGCATCCCGAAACGGCTCGACTTTAAGTTCGTCTGCTTTGATCAACGTCCCGCTCTCCGCCGCCCAAGTTGTCTGCACAACAAGCAGCGCGCAAATACCGAGGCCGACACGCAACCAATTATTCAATTTAATATTCATCTCACTTGTTTCCTTCCCACTTGATGATGGCTTCGGCGAACAATACCCTCCAACCTTCCGCCGCCTGCTCACCTCCTTGAACTTTGCCCTGATGTAACACGTGACTCACCGCACCTTCGATATGGAACAGGAACTTGCCCACTAATGGATTTAGTCCGGCCAACACTTGTTCCACATCGCGCTGGATCGTCTGCTGCGCATCTTCATCAGTGGCATCTGCCACCCACGAGATGGCGATGGTTTTCTCGAACAAACCCCACAGCCCTTTCTGTTCACCGTTCATCACTTCCACACTTTTGTGAGCGGTGCCGATTCGTTTTAGACCGAGCCGGATATTTTCCAGCACGCCCTGCGGGATCACGTTGCGTTTGGTATCAAAACTAATCAGCAACAAAGTGGCTTGTAAGTCGCCGCTGCGTGTGCTTGCCGCGCGCACCATGTTTTGCTCCAGCGCCTTGCCGGTGGCCGTTGCATACAGCCGCGCCAGCGTGAAGTAAGCGATGCCCAACATCACCGGGCCCGCCAGATTGATATAGACATTGGAGAAATTGATACTGGCAAACGAAAACCCGATCAGGATGATCTGCGACAACCCGAAAAGTTTATCGATATTGCGGCGTCCGTCTTCGCTGTAAAACGCCCAGGCTGTTCCCCAAATGATGGCGAGCGTGATGAGCAAATACCAGATACGTCCCTCGGGAAAACGTAACGAGTCGCCGCGTTTGGTGTTGTCGATGGCCGTAGCCAAGACTTCCACGCCCGGGTGCATACGTGCCATCGGTGTGGCGCGCAGATCGAACAAATTGGGTGCGGTGGAACCAATGATGACGATCTTGTCTTTGAACTCATCCAAAGCACGCTGCTTGTTCTTGCTGCCCATGTCTAGGAACACATCCGAGAAACTCACATATTTGTAGCTGAATGGCTTGCCGCGCCAGTTCAGCAACAAACGTTCGGTCGTCGGTTCCGTCCAGCCGAAGTCGCGCCCGATGCGCGACGGAAGTGACGGCAGTTTCCAGCCATAACCCGCGATGTAGACGGGATAACTGCGCACCACGCCGTCCGAATCCAACGCCACGTTGTGTGTGCCGACGCGCCCGCTTTCCAACACCGACTGGAAATGCGGCAGGATGATGCCCATCGTCGCATCGGGATCCTGTGCTTCATCCGGCATCGGCATCACCGCCGGTATCTGCGCGGCTTTGATCTGGCTCAATGAATCGCTGCTCGGATCGAGCCGCAACATCGGGAAATACGTGTTGTGGGTCTGCGCGATTGCCGCATCGAAATAGGCGTCGCTGTCCAGATTGAACACATCCGCATCGCTGAACAAAATATCGAACACCACCGCTTTGGGTTGTTGCTTTTCCAAGTGTTCGACGAACTCACCGAGCACTTGGCGAGGCCACGGCCAGCGACCGTATTCCTTGGCCAAGGCCGCCAAACTTGCCTCGTTAATATCGACGATGACGATGTCCGGATCGGGTTTGGGCGGGAACAAACGGTAGCGCACCATGGCATCGAATGCCGCCGTGCGCATCTCGCTGGTGATATGCAGAACCGCAGAATCCAGCACGGCAAACACCGAGAAAATAGCGGCCAGATAGAGGTAAAAACTGCGCTTCCAGTAATGCGCGAGAAAGTCGGAAAGGGCTGCAAAAGCAAATCGGATACGGCTGAGCAGGATTAGTTTGAAATTATTCATAATGTGTAGTTTACCAGCGCCGTATTCAATCTTGCTGTTTCTCGGCCAAGCCCGTGTTGACAAACCCAGCCCAAGAATTCCCGTACATTTGCTGGGGATTCAACAAAAAATGCTTGCATAGTTGAGTAGTTTGCACGGATTATACGGGGGCTACGTTTTGTAGTTGTTTTTAACTACCTGAAAAGGAAATCGCATGAAAAATCCGCTTGACTCACTGTGGGGGACGGTCATCACTGGATTTGTGTTGACTGTTGTTTTGTATCTCGTCGTCAAAAATCTGTTGGGGAGCTGAAATGGAATTGTTACCGGTGATTGAAAGATTTCTGCACGTGCTGGCTGGCATCATGTGGATCGGCCTGCTGTACTACTTCAACTTCGTGCAAGTGGCCGCCATGAAAGCGGCGGGTGCTGACGGCACGGCTGCGGGCATCTCCAAACATGTTGCCCCGCGCGCCTTGCTGTTCTTCCGTTGGGCGGCACTGGCCACTTGGATACTGGGCGCCGCCTTGCTGGGTGGTCGCTTCGTTGACGCATTCACCCTGCAACACGGCTCCGCCGCGATCGGTGTCGGCGCATGGTTGGGCACCATCATGTTGTTCAATGTGTGGGTGTTGATCTGGCCAAACCAGAAGAAGATTCTCGGCATCGTTACCGCTACCGATGAAGAGAAGAACAAGGCACGTCGCGTGGCGTTTCTCGCGTCGCGCACCAACACGGCATTGTCTATTCCCATGCTGTTCTTCATGGTCAGCAGCGCGCACTTGGCGTTTTGATCGGCTGACTCGGAGTAAATGCGGGAGGGAGTCCTCAAGACTCCCTCCCGTTTCTTTTGCAGCCAACCATTCAAAGCACATGCTTTACAATCCGCACCCATGAACGATCCACACAAACAAACCGGCGCGGCCAAGACGGCACGCAACCCGATCAAAATCATTCCCCTGCAACAACGCCTGCGCAAACCCGAATGGATACGCGTCAAATCGGGCAGCGGTCAGGGTTACCACGATGTGAAGCGTTTGTTGCGCGAACACAATCTGGTTACGGTGTGTGAAGAAGCCTCCTGCCCCAACATCGGCGAATGTTTCGGCAAGGGCACGGCCACCTTCATGATCTTGGGCGACGTGTGTACGCGCCGCTGCCCGTTTTGCGATGTGGCACACGGCAAACCGCAGCCACCGGACACGGATGAACCCAAACATCTCGCCCAATCCATCGCCTTGCTCAAACTCAAATATGCGGTCATCACCAGCGTGGATCGAGACGATCTGCGCGATGGCGGGGCGCAACATTTCAGCGATTGCCTGAGTGCGATCCGCGCCTCTTCGCCGAATACCAAACTCGAAACGCTCGTGCCCGATTTTCGCGGTCGCCTTGAGATTGCACTGGATGCGATGGCGGTCAGCCTGCCCGATGTACTCAATCACAATCTGGAGACCGTGCCCCGGCTCTATACGCTGGCCAGACCGGGCGCCGACTACAAACACTCGCTCAAATTGCTGAAAGAATTCAAAGCGCGCTTCCCTCAGGTGATGACCAAATCCGGATTGATGCTGGGCTTGGGTGAGACGGATGAAGAAGTGTTGCAAGTGATGCGCGACCTGCGCGACCACGATGTCGAGATGCTGACCCTAGGGCAATATTTACAACCCTCGGACGGCCACCTACCTGTCTTGCGCTACGTACCTCCCGAGACCTTCAAGATGTTCGAGGATGCCGCAAAAGAGATGGGTTTTTCGCATGCCGCTTGTGGGCCGATGGTCAGAAGCAGTTATTTTGCCGATGTGCAGGCAGAGCAGGCGGGTGTGTGAATGGCTTACCGTTCACACACACCTACACGTCGAACTCAAAAAACCACACCATGACTGAAGAACGTTTAGAAAACATCGAAACAAAAATCAGTTTTCAGGAAGACCTGCTCGAAGAACTGAACAAAACGGTGTACCAGCAACAGCAAAAGATTGAACCTAAATCCGGCAGTTACCCCGCCCCAATAGCAAACAACTGATCATATATTCTGGGTGGTC
>CXWL01004945.1_pt1 | contig 40042 bp, 54 predicted proteins | sample 590931 | NCBI WGS metagenome assembly CXWL01 (sample SAMEA3498368, study PRJEB10139) | groundwater metagenome | biome: water well; material: biofilm material | place: Germany | collected 2015-04-27 | reverse complement strand
CAGGGTTAATTTGTTCTGATTACTAATACTTTCAAAAACATAATGTTACGTTGACTTCCGGTTAGCACCGAAAAATCACTAATAAACTCTGATGAAACTTATTAAAATCAATAGCATATAATTTTAAGGTTATCCGAAAATGCTGAGTTTCTTAGTTTCTGGGGTTAGAACAAATTTACCGTGTTGTGCTGGCGCACTCCCCTTGCTTTTCCTGTAAAATCATGGAATGTTTATCCGCAAGAGGCAAGAGTACGTTGGCTGAACCTGAGTTAATGGCGATCTATCAAACGCTGTAAATTAACCCGGCTCCCGGTGGAACTAAAAAAACTGATCGGTTAACGAGCAAATTCCGAGTAAATCAATAACAAAAAACACTAGTACGATCTAACTGCATGATTAGGAATGCTGTTTTTGGTGTATGTTAAACTTGGGTTAATTACCCACTGTTTTTTTATATAGAGACCGGATCAATTTATTTGATACACACCACCCGCACCTGATGAATATCCGTAATCCCCTGTAAAACCTTTTCTATCCCATCCTGTTTCAACGTTCGCATACCATCGCCCAACGCCGTCACCAGCATTTCTGCCACGCGGGCATGTTCCTGGATATTCTTTTTCAGTGCATCACTGGCTCTCATGAGCTCATGCAGCCCCACTCGACCAGAAAAACCGGTGCCTGCGCAGCTATCACAACCGACTGACTTGTACAATTTGATTTGACCTTTGTCATTGCCATATTGTTTGATCCAATGATCATGAATATCTTTATAGGCTACTTCCGGATTCGTTTTAAATCGATCAATATTATTCAGTTCTTCACAATATTCTGTTAACAATACCTTGATTTCATGCTCGCTGGCCATATACGATTGTTTACATTTGCACAAGCGTTTAGCCAGTCGTTGCGCCAGAATTCCCAGCAAGGCATCTGCAAAGTTAAAGGGATCCATACCCATGTCCAGCAATCGAATAATGGATTCCGGTGCACTATTGGTATGTAACGTAGCAAGAACCAGATGACCTGTTAATGAAGCTTCAATACCAATACTGGTGGTTTCCTTGTCGCGCATCTCACCGACCATGATAACATCCGGATCAGCCCGCAAGAAAGACCGCATGATGACTGGAAAGGTTAAACCTGCTTTAACATTAATCTGCACCTGACGCAGTCCCTTTTGAGTTATTTCAACCGGGTCTTCAGCAGTCCAGATTTTGGTTTCTGCGCGATTCAGATACTTCAAAACAGAATGCAATGTGGTTGTTTTACCCGAGCCTGTCGGACCACATACACAAAATAATCCATAAGGTTTACTGATTATTTTTTTCAACTCAGTCAGGTTGTGCGCAGTAAAACCCATATTTTCCAGTGGGATCAATGCACCGGTGGCCAAAATACGCATGACGACATCTTCCATACCGCCCGCCGAAGGAATTGTCGCAACGCGTAATTCAATATCTAATGGCGCAAATTTTTTAAATTTAATCTTGCCATCCTGCGGTCTGCGTCTATCAGAAATGTCCATGTCACACATGATCTTAATCCGCGTAACCAGTGAATTACGATAACTGGCTGGAACCTCAATATAAGGCATTAATGAGCCATCCTTACGGAAGCGTATCTTGGTTTTTTCTTTTCCTGAGTACGGTTCCACATGAATATCTGACACACCCATATAATAGGCATCGATGATGATTTTATTGACGAGTTTGACTAATTCATTTTCAGAAGCTGCTGAAGATTCCTCTTTTTCGCTGAATATTTCTTCAACACTCTCTCCTTCAAGATTAAAGAGCATTTCATTAATATCACCTGCACCTATCTCACCCTGGCGCTCACCATAAAACTGTTCAATCGTTGCATTAAACTCACGATTAGTGGTAACCGTATAGGTAATCTTGTGTTTGGGAAAAATATTGTTAGCAATGCGCTGAGATTTAATCCTCCCAGGATCCAGTGCTAAGACCACCAGACTATCTTCAATTTCATCAATCGGCAACCAGGAGTTACTTTCAACATAATCCTTTTTTAAATTTCTAAGCAGATCTGCCGGTCTGGCCCGATCGGTTTTAAAAGGTTCATACTGAACTTCAAAAAATGAAGAGAGTGCTTTACCTATGAGTGGTAAACCAATGTGAAATTCGTCTATTAATACATCTTCCAGATCACATCCTTTTTCTCGTGCCGAGCGTATCGCTAATTCAAATTCAACAGCGGAAATCACCGCATCGAAAATCAGGTAATCATATTTTGACTTAAGTAACTGAGAAAGTTTCTGACGTTGCTTAAATGCAACTGCAAGTGTCCGGCAGATTTCAGTCACATCTTCAACTGCTGTTGCCGCAAATGGTTGATCATTTTTATGATTAATGACCTGAACCACACCCATTAGATCCTGGTTATCCGCATTCAGGATCGGCACGGCCAACATCTGTTTAGTTCGATATCCTGTTCGCTTATCGACTTCATGCGAAAAAGTAAGCAGCGCACTGATTTTTCTTAACTCACTTTTATTGTAAACATCTTCAACATTTACAGCCTTCTTCTTCAAACCTACATAGCCTGCAATACTGTTCTCAGTCACCGGTAATTTCAAATCCTGGAAAGAATCGAGCTCTGTTTTTACTCTGGATGTAAGAAATGATTTATCTTCACTCAGTGTATAAATAGTCAATCGATCTGCATTGAACAAAGCACAAAGGTCTTTACTAACCTCCAGCATGATCTCATCAATATCACTGGAGGCATGTATCTTGTTGGTAACCGCCTGCAAATTCCTGGGAAAATTCAACTCATTATTGATATCAGAAACGTTTTTTCGTATAAGTTGTGTAGTAGCAGCTGTACTCATGGCATCAGTTCTCCAGAACTCCTTAAAACTCGAACAATTGATTGTTCTCAAGCTTGCGCGGATTTAATTTCGCTATACATTGCTCTATTTCAGGCATGGTGACTACCGCTTCACCTGGCTTCAGGTGAGTAATAAATATTTCAGCAGTCTGTTCAAGTTTTTCCAATTCTTCTGCCAATAAGCTGGGGCAAAGATGCTTGGATCTGACCGCAATATCCATTTTCTGATTGCAAGAGGCTGATTCAATGATCAAATACTTTAAGTTTTCAATCTTATTGACGACAGGCCACAATGCATCATTAGTAGTCGTATCTCCGGTAAATACAAGACTGGATTGACCTGAATCTAGCTGATAGCCAACAGCCGGGACTACATGATTCGCAGGTAAGGACTTGATTTTATGTCAATTCAAGTTGATTGTATTGCCGAGTGACAAAACCTCATAACGCATATAAGGCGAACTATCATCTGGGATTTTTGTAAAATCTGGCCAAAGATGCCAATTAAACAAATGTTCCTGCAATATATCCAGTGTACCTTGTATCGCATGGATTGTTATGGGTCTGGCACGCATAAAACCAACTGTATCAACCAAAAAAGGAATAAAAGCAACATGATCCAAATGTGCATGGGTGACAAAGATATGATCAATTTTGACCATCTCATCCATACTCAGATTACTAACGCCAGTCCCTGCATCAATCAAAATATCATCATCCAGCAACATGGCTGTTGTCTGTGCATCGCCTCCTATACCTCCACTACACCCCAAGATCCTGAGCTTCAAACTATTTGCCTCAAAAATATATTATTTAACCAATAAAACAGGAATATTTGATAATTGCATCACCTTATTGGCTACTGATCCCAGTAGCAAACCTTTTACTCCTCCTCTTCCACGCGCTCCCATAACTATCTGATCATACAGTTTTTCTGTAGCAAAGCGGACGATCATTTCGGCTGGGTCACCTACAGTAATATGATACTGGTAAGCAATCCCCGCTTGATCGAGTAAATCACGTGTATGTTGCAGGCTTTTTAAGCCTTCCTCCTGATGATATTGTTTGATATCTGCCTGATTAATAAACAATGAAACATTACCATCCAGTGAGTATTGAACATTCAACAAATGAATTTCCGGTTTCTCCTTATACCAATCCAGTAATTGAATAAAATCAGCTACTGCTTTGTTGGAATTTTCAGAACCATCTACGGGTAATAGGATTTTTAGCATAATCAATCTCTCAGTGCTTTTATTTCAATAAATAGATAACTACTGAGGTACTTGCAAAATACCACATGATGTAGTCATTTTCCTATAATATATACTATATGTGGTGTTTTATGGGTAAAAATACATAATATTGCAAGTCCCTCTACTGTCTGGGAATTTTTTCTTCGATCAAATCAACCATGGGTCTGGCTTTAGCTTGTTGCCGGGCTGCCATCATTTTACCCACAGTAATTACAAACAAAGCAGCCGCAGTCGGTGCAATCCAATGCAAATATTTCGCTTGAATACTAACCCATTCCTTGGTAACCACATCAGTAACCACCATATCCCCAGCAATCCATCCCAACAGGCCAGCACCGATGAAGATCGTTATCGGAAAACGATCCATGACTTTCAACACCAATTGACTGCCCCATACGATGATGGGCACACTAATCACCAGCCCAAAAATCACCAAACTAATGTCGTCCTTCGCTGCACCAGCAATAGCAATCACATTATCAAGACTCATCACAGCATCAGCCACAATAATCGTTTTGATCGCTCCAATTAAGGTCGTACTGGCGTTGATTTCATGCGTTCCTTCTGGTTCAGGTTGGAGTAGCTTAATGCCAATCCATACCAATAAAATTGCACCAACAATCTTCAAGTAAGGTATAGCCAGCAAGCTCAATGCAAAAAAGATCAACACCACACGTAAAGCAATAGCACCGGCAGCACCCCAGAAAATTCCAAGTTTACGTTGCTTCTCCGGCAATCGCCGACAGGCAAGTGCAATTACAACAGCATTGTCTCCACCTAATACAATATCAATCGCAATGATTTGCAATACAGCAATCCAGAACTGCGGATTATCAAAACCCATTTATTTTTTTCCTCATAAAATTCCAATCAAATAAAAAATGTAATCATAGCTTCAATGATACTTTCTATACTGTGCTTTGAACTCCTATGAATTTCAGAAGCTCGTCTTTTTGCCGCAATGTATCGTTATAGCCCAATTCTATTAAAGCTTGACAAAAGGGCGCTTCAAATAATACGTAACTTAATAAGGTTGATCCATTGGGTCCCATCGCACCAATGGCACGATACAGATAGCGCATGATCCATGGCAAGGTATGCGCATATTTTTGCGCAATCTCGTTGATTCCTTCACTGGGTGATATCATCATCGCTTCAATGGGACGCAGTAATATATTTTTTTCTTTAAACGTCTCAGGAGGAATCAATTTAAGTGTTTCGTTAATACGTAATAAACGTTCCAGATCTACGTCCAGACTATCGACAAATATACTATTCAGGGCGTGACCCGCAATCTGCGCAAAGGGAGGATAACTCGTTGTGCTGACACGTTTAGGCTCATCAGTAGCTGCTTTACGTACCCCAATAATCAGCACCTTATCGGCTCCCAGATGGAGTGCCGGACTGATGGGTGCTAACTGGCGCATTGACCCATCCCCAAAGTACTCACGGTTCAATTTTACTGCAGGAAAGATAAAGGGTATTGACGAAGAAGCCATCAAATGTGCAGCACCAATATCTACTGCAATGCCTAATCTTTGCGCTCTTTTCCAGGGTGTAACTCCTTTTGCTGCCTGAAAAAATGTAACTGATTGCCCTGAGGTATAGCCCCATGCGGTAAGCCCCAAAGCATGTAATGCGCCTGAGTAAATACAATGTTGAATGGAGCGAAATGGAAAACGATGTTTCAATAATGCTTCCAATGGTGCGTTATCCAGTAAAGAAATCGCATTATGCCGACCGTATTCACTCGATACTAAAGAAATTAAACAGCGTAAAGTATTATGAGTCACACCCATAAGATCAGATCGATGGATCTGGTCTACATGAAAATTTGACCAAACAGCCTCGAGCTGCCCAACACCCTCGGCAAAGTTGTTGGCTGAAACTGCAATACTGGTTGCATTGATTGCGCCTGCTGAAGTTCCACAAATAACAGGAAATGGATTACGTGTCTTATCAGGTAATAATTCAGCGATAGCTCGCAATACGCCCACCTGGTAAGCGGCACGAGCTCCACCTCCGGTTAGAACAAGTCCAACCTTAGGCATTACTACGTCTGTCTTTTGCTCATACATGGACTACAAGCTCTGATTTCACTTTCTCCAGTGCATCCCGCAAAGTCTCTTCAGGTAAATTATTTAAAGAACTTGATAATATCCTTGCCGCCTGGTAGGCAGAAACAGGTAATAAGGTGCTGTCCAGATTAGCAATAAATACTGCTGCAGCTCCTGTGGTATCCAGAAGGCTTTGACGCTCATTCATTAATAGTTCCATCTCTTCACGTAACATGGAATATTCTTGTTCTTGCAGTATAGTATTAGGCATATGATGATTCCTTATAACATGGATACAGTAATGTAGACCTGCTAAGCAATATACTAGAACTATAATTCATTCAAGTTTTGAACTCAGTACTATTTGCCACCTTTTTCTATTACTTTTAAAACAAATTAACCAGCAATTTTAATATCCATATCATGAACAATCATTTACATACTGTACTATATCCAGAGATCGATCCCTATCAGCAAGGATTATTATCCTTGGATCAATTACATACGATGTACTGGGAAGAATCCGGCAATCCTTCCGGTATACCTGTTGTATTTCTTCATGGCGGACCCGGAGCTGGATCAACACCCGCACATCGGCGCTTTTTTGATCCGACCTATTATCGTATCGTCATTTATGATCAAAGAGGTGCAGGGCGTTCAACCCCACTCGGTGAAATTCGCGATAATACAACACCTCATCTAATTGATGACCTGGAATTACTCAGGCAACACCTGGGAATTAACAAATGGCTCATATTCGGTGGTTCCTGGGGCAGTACATTAGCGCTTGCCTATGGTGAAGCCCATCCTGAACGCTGCCTGGGTTTTATTCTGCGTGGCATCTTTCTTTGTCGCAAAGCAGAAATTGACTGGTTTCTCTATGGCTTACGCAATTTATTCCCGGAAGCCTGGCATGAATTTGTAGCCCCACTCTCTTCAGCAGAACGCAGTGATATCCTTACCGCCTATTACCAACGCTTAATGAATCCTGACCCGTCCATCCACATGCCCGCCGCACGTACCTGGAGCACCTATGAAGGTTCTTGCTCAACCTTATTGCCGAATCCAGCAACCGTCAGTTATTTTGCCGGTGATACCGTCGCATTAGGGCTTGCCCGCATGGAAGCACACTATTTCAGCCATAATATTTTCCTGCCGGAAAATTCATTACTGGATAACGTACAAAAACTGCACAATATCCCCGCCACAATCGTACAAGGTCGCTACGATGCAGTTTGCCCGATCATTAGCGCCGATGACCTACATCATGCATGGCCACAAGCAGAATACATTATTATCGATAATGCAGGGCATTCCGTCTGGGAACCGGACATACAGGCGGCACTGATCAAAACCACGGACAAATTTAAGACTATCCTTACATAGTCCTAGAAAAAGCAGTTATCTATAGATTTAGCAGATTAATACAGACAAATCAAAAGGTTGTGATATATTATCAGCTCACCCGCCGGGTGTGATACAAAGAAAGCAATAACCCAATGAAAATCTGCGGAAATCTGCGTAATCTGCGTAATCTGCGGATTTAATCGCCGTTTTCAGGATAATCAGAAGTAAAGCAATAAAAGAACTCCATCGCAAGTAGCAGGTATTTTTAAAGTATTTGACGTAACAACTGCTTAAACACGATGTGTTATTCGGCTTAAAATTATTTCATTCATCTGTTTCCAACACAACCGCCTATTTCCATTATCGAGGTAATACCCAGATGCACTACTAAACCACCCACTATTGATTGTGTTCCACTGGCAATAATACCCAGTAATAATCCTCCAAAAAAAGAAGAGATGCACTCAAACAGGGGGGCTTATCAAAAAATGTAGCCATTGTGTTAGCAACAAATGGATTTATATATAACTTCTGCACGCTAAGACTTATAGTTTTCCAATTCTCTTGCGTCATTGCATTATACGCGCGCATACATTCTTATTGCTTTATCAGTTACTTGCGAAAACTATCTATTATATGAATGATTATTTGTTAGAGGTTTGATTTTCAGCAACTCAGCACTTTGCTGAATATCCATTTCCTCGTCAAATGGCAAAATACCCAGCAAGGGGCAATCCAGTTGCTGCTCCAGTATACTGATATTTTCTGAGACAGCCAGCATCTGCGGATCTACACAGTTTGTCACCCAACCTGCCAATGCCAGGCCGGTAGCCTGTATTGCCTTGGCCGTCAGCAGTGCGTGATTCAGACAGCCCAACCGCATCCCGACAACCAATATCACCGGTAGATTGAGTATTTGCGCCATATCCGCACCGTTCTGCCGCTGATTGATTGGCACCATAAATCCACCGACACCTTCAACAATGACAATATCCGCATAAGTACTTAATTCGACATAAGCTTCACGAATAACCGACAGATCAATTTCCGTGCCTGTCCGTTGTGCGGCGATATGAGGAGCAAGCGGTTGATCGAACGCATAAGGATTGATTTGCTGACGTGAAACAGCTACGTTACTGGCTGCCAGCAGTAGCTCCACATCCATCCATTTCCCATTCTCGCTACCAGCCGCAATGGGTTTCATTCCGACAGCCGTTTGATCCTGTGCCGCAAAAGCACGTAGCAATGCACAGCTCACATGGGTTTTACCAATTCCTGTATCCGTTCCGGTAATAAAAAAACCCGTGGTCATCCCAGAACCGATTATCCTATTAAGCCCAGTTGCCTGCGCGTTTCCGGTGTCAAAACAGATTTGCGCGATTGCGGCTTCCAGGCATGGCCATACACTACTTCAAATGTCGCCGGTAGCTTTCCATCCCGGCGGCATTTTTCATACTGATCCATGGCCTTTCTCCAAAGATTTTTTCCGGTCAATCCATGACGTCTGCCTTGTGTCACATTATGTGCACCAATGGCTTTTAAATCACGCATCACACTCATGACATCAGGATAGGTCAGGGTAATATATTCCATATCCATCACCGGTGTCGCAAAGCCGTTACGTACCAACAAATCTCCAATATCATGCATATCAATAAAGCGGTTAACATGACTGAAAGCATCCACCTGTGCGAAAGATTGACGTAATTCCTTCAGGGTATCCGGGCCAAAGGTACTGAACATAAACAGGCCATTCGTGTGCAAAACACGATTCATCTCACTAAAGGCATGAGCCGGATCATTACACCATTGCAGCGCAAGATTTGACCACACCATGCCCACGCTGGCATCTTTCACAGGAAACTGTTCAATATCGGCGCAAACATGATAGGTTTGCCGTTTATGCAGCGGTAACCAGCGCTGCCACCAGGAAGTATCTGGCCGCGCTTGAGACAACATAGCCCAGGCGATATCCACTGCAATTAGCTTGCTGGCCGGATAACGTTTGGCTAATTGCTGGCTTCCATAACCTGTTCCGCTGCCGGCATCGAGGATGATGTCAGGTAAATATTTAATGTATTCAAGGCGCGACAGCATGCGATTACTCACTTCACGTTGCAAAACAGCCGCTTGGTCGTAGCTGGTTGCTGCACGTTCAAAAGCATTTCGCAAGTGCTTCTTATTGAGATAGTGTTCGGAATTCATTTAAACAGGTTATAAATTGATCTGGATAGGATAAAAATGGCGCGTGACCGCAATGTGGAAACATAACCAGTTGCGATTGGGGTAATTGTCCATGCATCCAGTCAGCAGCGGCTGGATTTGTAATAACATCATTTTCACCGTGTAATAATAAAACAGGCTGTTTAACAGCTCCCAATTGGAGTCGTAAGTCATTCTCCTGCAATAGCTTCAATCCTTTCTGCAGTGCACCCGGATCGGGCTCGGTACGTTGAAAAAAGTGTTTGCGCAGTTGTGACAAAATGGTTGTTGCACCCCTATCACCGCTCATTTGTAACGTTAAAAACCGATTGATCGTTGTGGCATAATTCTGTCTCAAATTCCCCATAAATAACTGTAACAATTTATGATCCATGCCCCATTCCCAATCATCACGTTTCGCAAAACATGGCGTAGTGGAAATTAAAATCAGTTTCTGCACGCGTGATGGCTCACACAGTGCCAATTCGATTGCTATCTGCCCTCCTAGTGACCAACCACCCACTATGCAACGTTCAGGCATTATTTCTGTCATGATTTCGACAATATGCTCAAGCGTTCCGGGTTCACAAGCGGGGCTCTGTCCATGCCCCGGCAAATCCACTAAATGTAAGCGAAACTGTTGCGCCAACTGATTCCGAACACCCCCCCAGATACCGCTATGCATGGCCCAGCCATGTAATAAAACAAGATCGGGGCCACTGCCTGTCGATTCAACATGAAGATTAGTCATGAATACTGTTTAGCCAACATGCTACTGATTCAATGCCAACTCATGCAGTGCTTGTGTCAGACGCATGATATCTTGCCGCTGATGCGCGGCAGACAAAGAAATACGTAATCGCGCCGTGCCCTGGGGTACCGTAGGCGGACGAATGGCTGGCACCAGAATACCCCGTTCGCGTAATGCCTGGCTGATACGCACCGTTTTATCACTCTCACCCACCAGCAATGGCTGGATCGGCGTACTGGAAGGCAACAATCTCCAGTGCGATGACTGTAAACCATCTTTCAGTTGTTCAATGTTTCGCACTAATACTTCACGTCGCCATTCATCTTCTTCAATCAGCTTCAAACTGGTTAATAAAGCGTGAGATAGCAATGGGGGGGTAGCCGTTGTGTAGATATAACTGCGTGCGGTCTGGATTAAGGTTTCTATAACTTCCGGTTGCGCTGCGACAAATGCACCCAATACACCGGCAGCTTTGCCGAGTGTTGCCATATACACAATATGGGTCGAATGGAATTTACTTCTATCTGGCAAGAATAAACTGCCCCGTCCTTGTTGACCCAGCACACCAAAACCATGTGCATCGTCCAACAGTAACAGTGCGCTATATTTCTCACATAGCGCGACAAACTGCTGGATAGGTGCAATATCCCCTTCCATACTAAATACAGCATCTGTTATCACCAGCTTGCGTCTGGCATTGGACGTTGCCAAACGTTGTTCCAGAGCGGCGAGATCAAGATGGGGAAAGCGGATAAATTTGGCTCGGGACAGTAAAGCAGCATCATTGAGTGAAGCATGATTCAGTTTATCAGCAAAAATGGCATCCTGACGCCCTGCCAGAGCTGTGACAACACCCATATTGGCCATATAGCCCGTGGAAAACAGTAAGGCTTGTGGAAAACCTGCAAAATGCGCCAAGGCTTCTTCCAGAATATGATGTGCTGAAGAATGGCCATTAATGAGATGCGATGCGCCTGTACCGACACCGTATTGCTGCGCGCCTTCACAAATCGACTTGATTAAGTCTGGATGATTGGCCAATCCCAGATAATCATTACTACTAAATGCGAGATAGTCACGACCGTCAATGGTGATATGAGTTGCCTGAGGGCTCTCCAATATCTGCCGATAACGTCGCAACCCTCGTTGATCCCTCGTGCGCAGTTGCTCCGCTAGTTCAGAATACATGCGTTACAACGAATGAAGTCCCAATTTATCCAGCAATGCCCGGTCACGATCTGTTTCCGGATTACCTGTTGTCAATAACTTATCACCATAAAAAACAGAATTAGCACCTGCCAGAAAACATAGCGTTTGCACTGCTTCTGACATTTCCTGTCTGCCTGCAGACAAACGCACCATGGCTTTGGGCATGGTAATCCGCGCTGCTGCAATGGTACGCACAAACTCTAAGGGATCTAATGCCGCTGTTCCATACAATGGGGTGCCCCTAACCTGCACCAAATGATTAATGGGAACAGATTCCGGATAAGGATCCAGATTTGCCAATTGTGCAATAAGTCCTGCCCGTGCCTGGCGGGTTTCTCCCATCCCTACAATACCACCACAACACACATTGATTCCAGCATCACGAACTTCCTGCAAGGTATCCAGACGATCCTGATAATCACGAGTTGTAATAATTTCTTCATAAAATTCTGGTGCCGTATCAAGATTGTGGTTGTAATAATCCAATCCGGCTTCACTCAATTGTTGAGCTTGTCCCGGTTTTAACAAACCCAATGTAGCGCAGGTTTCCAGCCCCAGTGATTTAACAACGCGAACCATTTCAGTCATTTTGTCTATATCGCGTTGTTTGGGGCCACGCCAGGCAGCTCCCATACAAAACCGCGAAGCACCCTGAGCTTTTGCTGCAGTTGCAGCAGAAACCACTTCATCCAGTGATAACATATCCTGATTATCAACACTAGTATGATAACGTGCTGCTTGGGGACAATAACTACAGTCTTCTGGGCAGCCTCCTGTTTTAACTGAAATCAGTGTTGATAATTGCACGCCATTAGCATCATGATACTGACGGTGAACACACTGTGCTCGATAAATCAGATCGTTAAATGGAGCATTCAGTAATGACTGAACTTCTGATACACTCCAACACACTGAATCTATTGACTTATCAGCTATACTGTTTAAGTCTTCTTGTGTTTCGTTGGTTGTGAGTGAATTGAAATTCATGCCAATTTCCCTATAGTTCTATTTAAGTGGAGCCTAGGAGGCTGTCCGAGAATAGTGGTCGTAGCGAGGGGAAGCCATTTTGAGGCAGATTTTTTGAGCATTTGAGGCGAATAGTTATTCTATTTAACAAAAAATGATCGGAAAATATGGCTAAAATGGCTTTTCCGCAGTAGATCACTCTATTCTCGGACAGCCTCCTAGATCGTACCTGCTGCCAATAACTTTGGATGATCAAGGATTCAAGCGTCGTTGTCAATTTTTCCATTACCAATTTTAAACAACTGATTAAATATTGTGCAATACCTGACCCGGAGAAACTGCGTGCTTTGTGGAATACCCACAGACCAGGATTTATGTGAGCCCTGTTACATTCACTTACCGCAATTACCTGCTAATCACTGTTCCATCTGCCTATGGCCTGTGCCAACAGCAGAAGTATGTGGAGCCTGTCTGACAAAACCACCTGCATTCACACGAACCATTGCCGCACTTCGCTATACCTTTCCGGTTGATGCCTTGATCCATTCATTAAAATATCAAACCAATCTGGCGATCGCACCCATTCTTGCCAACCTGCTCATCAAACAATTAAAAGCAACAAAGATGATACCGGATATCATCATCCCAATGCCTTTGCATCCTGTTAGGTTGCGTGAACGTGGATTTAATCAAGCGATGGAAATTAGTCGTTATGTCTCAAAACATATGGGGATCACTCTACTTCCTGATAGCTGTAGCCGTATCAAACATACGCCACCTCAGACTGGGTTACCATGGAAAGCTCGGCAAAAAAATATTCACAAAGCTTTTAGCTGTAAAATTAATCTATCTGGAAAACATGTTGCCTTGGTCGATGATGTTATGACAACGGGCGCAACATTAAACGAATTGGCTAAAGTACTACGCAAGCAAGGTGCTTCTGAAATTAGTAACTGGATTATAGCTAGAACACTTCCTGAGATTGGCAAATAGGCCATTACACTCTCTAGTAAAACATAGTTTACATTTTTTATTTAAGACATGAATTCCTATATCAATACTAATATTTCAATGTTGGTGAATTAGCACAACACACAATCAGTCATCCACATGTTTAACATCATCCTTTATCAACCTGAAATTCCACCCAATACGGGTAATATTATTCGCCTGTGTGCAAATACTAATATGCAATTACATCTTGTTAAGCCATTAGGTTTTGCTCTGAAAGACAAACAATTATTGCGTGCTGGTCTTGATTATCATGAATTTGCTCGAGTAAAAGTACATGAAAATTGGATAGACTGCACTAAAAGTTTGAGGGATCATCGCATTCTTGCGATAACGACCAAGGGAAAACAACGCTATGACAAGGTTATTTACACTGAGGGGGATGCTTTTTTATTTGGAGCAGAAAGTTGCGGTTTGCCCATTCAAATAATGGAAACCTTCTCAGAACTTCACCGTATTCGCGTGCCAATGATTTCAACAAGTCGCAGCCTGAATTTATCTAATACCGTAGCAATTGTTGTTTATGAAGCTTGGCGCCAAGCCAGATTCCCAGCTGGGCTATAGAAGATTATTACTGAAGGTTAAGATTATCACTTAAAATACGTGGAGTAACAAAAATTAATAATTCGCGTTTATCATCTACCGTAACCTTATTACGGAAAACGAGACCAAGAAAAGGTATATCACCCAACATGGGCACCTTATTAACCACTTGATTCTCAACCCGATCAAAGATACCACCAATAACCACTGTTCCACCATTGTCTACCAGAACCTTTGTATTCACTTTTTTGGTATTAATAGTTGGCGGCAGGAATGCACTGGTACTTACACCAATCTTGTCCTGGCTAACACTTAATACCATATCAATCTGATTATTATAGGTAATCAATGGCTTGACTTTCAGACTTAGTGTGGCATTCTGAAATTGTATACTTGTTGCACCACTACTTGTCGCTTGCTGAAATGGAACCCGGTCACCTTGTTCAATAATGGCTTCTACTCCATGCGCAGTGACAACACGAGGACTGGCAATTACTCTCCCCTTCCTATCAGTTTCTAATGCAGATAATTCGAGATTGATTAACCGATTATTATTAATCTTCATCAAACTCAGACCCAATGCAGCAGGTCCGCCCAGTAATCCAGCTCCAGCAGCAGCTGGCAGATTTACATTCAGATCGCCACCACCACCAACTGAGCCCCCTCCAGCTAATGCACTTGAATCAGCCAGATTACCTGAAACTCCTAACCTTCGATCACTAAATTCCGATACATTCTGTATACCAAAACGCGCGCCCAAACTTCGACTAAATGTATCCACCGCTTCAACAATACGCGCCTCGATCATAACCTGCCTTTCAAAAACATCTAATCTCTGTATACGCTTTCTAACTTCACTTAATTTTACAGGAATATCTGTAACAGTTACTGTATTACTGATTTCATCTAAATTGACGGTACCTCGTTTACTAAGCATATCTTCAAACGTTAATGAATTAACCCTACGATGATTAAGATGAAAAATTTCTGTACGGAGTGGTTCAATTTCGGTTATCTGTAACTGAGATTCCAATTCGAGCAATTCTCTATCAGCCATTTCTTTACGGGGCGCTACAAAAATGACATTGCCAGTCATACGTTTATCGAGACCATGTGCCTGTAGCACTATATCAAGCGCCTGATCCCAAGGAACATCCCTTAAACGTAAGGTAAGATTTCCTCCAACAGAATCACTGGCTATGATATTAAGATCGGTAAAATCAGCAATCACTTGTAATATCGCCCGCACTTCTACATCCTGAAAATTAAGAGATAATCTCTCACCAGTATATCCACCATTGGCTCGTTTTCTTTTAGCCAGCTCCTCTTCATCATCATTCAGTGCTCGCACTTCCAAAATAAACCGCGTATCAGACTGCCGGGCAGAATGCTCCCATCGACCACCGGACTTTACAATCATACGTACATTATCACCATGCTTGGACGTTTCAATGGTATGTACAGGTGTAGCAAAATCAATAACATCTAATCGTCTTCTCAAGCTACTAGGAAGAAAAGTATCTATAAACTCAACAAAAATATCATCACCTTGCTGTTGTACATCAACTCCTGCGCCAACTTTCGTCATATCTACTTCAATACGACCTTCTCCATTTGCTCCACGTCGAAAATCTATATCCTGTAGACTATTCATTTGCTTATTTGGAACATCTTCAGCAAATCGAGCAACTGAGTTAACAGCTCGATTTTCTGCGACACCAACTAGTTTGATTAGAAGAGTATTATCTTTAGCTTGTATATCGTGTCTCATTAATTTTGATAAATTTAATACCAGTCGGGTTCGATCCCCAACCTGTACAATATTGATACTTCGCAAATCCCCTTCCGTAGCCTCTTGAATGTTCTTACCCAGGCCATTAGAAACATGATAGAAATCAAAATAAATACGAAAAGGATTGTTTAATGAAACACCAACTGGAAGTGTATGCAGCGGTTGATCTAAAGTTAATTTAGCAAATACTTCTCCATTCTGGAAGGTCGAAATATCAATTGACCGGATGCTATTTTGTGATGCATCTGTAGTTAGAATTTGTTCAGCAAAAACTGAGGTAACAAAAAAAAACAACAGCGCGGCTATTCCCAATCTTAGGGTATTTCTTTTCATTGCTGGTAGCAGCCTCATAGCTCTACACCTACTCTTTTAGCATAAGCGCACTAATCCGTTCAGTCCATTCATTCACACCATCCTGCACAATTTCCAGCAGTTTAACTTCTGATTCTGAAACATGGTTAATTTTCCCAAAGTTCTGACCTAAGTAATTGCCTATTTTTACACGATACAATGTGCCATCCGGGGATTTAATCAACGCAAAAATCCTGTCTTCTTGTTGAAGCGAGCCAACCATTGATAAGCTCTCCAACGGAAAGGATTCTAGCACTTCCTTGCGCCGATTTAAATCAGGCTGAATTCCACCTCTGATACTTTGTGTTTGATTATTTTTACGTGGTACAAATGGACTGGGCATATCAAATACCTGATAAGTAAAGTGCTTATAGGGCCTAACCTCTGGCAGTGGGTCAACCTGTCTACGCAAACCAATCCCGGAATTTTTAATAAATAGCTCCAAATCACTATAGTCATTTTGACTACAAGCAGTCATCATTATCAGAAAAATCGTAAATAATACTAGCAGGAATATGTTTCTTATCATAATTTATCTGCCTTAACCTGCTTTGCCATTTCTTCTTCGTCCAGATGGCGGAATGTTTTTGCAATAGCATCCAGCACCAATTTCCCATCACTCCCAGGTGTGATGCTAATGTCATTTAACGTCACAATACGTGGCAATTGTGCAATATCGCTGGCAAATGCACCAATATCATGATAGCCACCTGTCACACGTACAGAAATTGGGAGCTCAGCATAAAACTCGTTAATAGTTTCTTTAGCTGCTGGTTTAAATAATTCAAACTGCAATCCGCGACCTAAGCCAGCCTGGTTAATATCTACTAATAATGCGTCCATCTCTGATTTATCTGGGAGCTGTTTCAACAATGTACTTAATGATCGTTCAATATCTTTAAATTGCTGTCGCAAAGCAGGCAAATTAACCGCACTGCTTTTTTTAGCTAGATAAGTAATTTTTAAACTTTCTTCCTGAGCTTGCATATTTTCCAGCTCTTCAATTTGTTCCTGCCAAACCAGGAAATAGCCAGCAACCATAATGGCGAGAAACAAAATAGTTAGTGCACTGACCTTAAATGCTAATGGCCAGTTTCCCGCATTATTTATGTCAAGCTGACGCAATTCAATAAGAAGATTCATTGCAATGCAACCTTAAGATTGTTCGGCTGTATCGAAGGGCAAATTCTGTGTATCATCAATGGGTGTTTGCTTGAGCTTTATCTTCATATTAAATTCGTTTTGGCGTATGTTATTAATGGTCATTGCTTTAATTTCTATTAATAATGGAGATTCAAGCCATGGAGAAGATTCAAGACTGCGCATCAGCGTAGAGACCCATGCATTGGATTGTGCATACCCAACCAAATTAATATTATAATCCTCTTGTTTAACACTCTGAAAATACACTCCATCCGGAAGTAATCTCACTAACTGATCCAACAAATGAATGACTTCAGAACGACTGTTCTGCAATGTTTCAACAACTTGTTTGCGTGCCAATAACTCTTGAGTTTTTTTCCTTATTTCTCTAACTTCTGTATTTTCTGCAATTTCTTTGTCCAGAATAGCAATTTGATTATTCAAATATTGGTTACGCCCATTCTGGTATTCTATTCTTCCAGCGATAATCGTATATATGCCCCAAATAACGACAATCCCTAAAAAACTAACCAGGACAGCCTGAGCTACAATTTGTTGCTGTCGCACCTTACGCTTAAGTTCACGATGAGGTAGTAGATTAATTCGAATCATGATGGATCAAAGCTACACAAAGCTAAACCACAAGCAATTAAGAGAGAAGGTGCATCCAAGTTAAGTTGTCTCGGAATGATACGGCTCGACAATTCCATACTTAAAAAAGGATTAACAATGAGGACCCTCACCTGTGTACGTGACGCGATGATTTCGTCTAACCCAGGGATAATCGCACATCCACCTGCAATAAAAATATAGTTAACCTCGGTATATTGGGTTGAAGTGTAAAAGAATTGAATGGTTCGCATCACTTCAATAGCTAGTGTTTCACAGAATGGCTGTAAGACATTCGCTTTATAGTTTTCGGGTAGATTCCCAGTCCGCTTGGCAATTTCTGATGCTTCAGATGAAAGATTAAATTGATTATGAATTTCCTGAGTTAATTGATTGCCACCAAGTGGTTGATCTCGTGTATATACCGATTCTCCTTTATGAAGCACATTAATACGCATACCCGTTGCACCAATATCAACCAACGCAATTACTTGATCTCTCCCTCCATCAAGCAAATGATTCAGCATCAATTCGAGCGCTGCCTGCGCTGCATAGGGTTCAACATCCACAATTGTGGCTTTAAGCCCCGCCGATAGGGCAGCAGCTACACGATCTTCTACTTTTTCTTTGCGAGATGCTACAATAACAACTTCAACTTCCTTAGGATTATTTGGAACCGGCCTGGCTACTTGAAAGTCCAGATCAACTTCATCTAAAGGAAAAGGAATATATAGACGAGCTTCATTCTCAACTTGAAAAGCCAGATCATCTTCACGCTGACCGGCGGGTACGGTAATCTTTTTGGTAATAACATCAGTTGCTGGTAATGCAAGCGCTACATTCTTTTGACGTATTCCCATACGTTTCCATCCGCGTCGCAGACATTCACTCACAGCTTCCAAATTAACGATCGCACCATCCAGCATTGCATCTGCCGGCATTGATTCTATTGCATATCGCTCAATACGGTAGGTTTGGCTTCCTTTGCCAACCATTGATAATGCAACCATTTTCACAGATGAAGAACTAATGTCTACACCTACTAAAGGTAGTGACTTCATCTTGAAGAAGTCTAAATTGATATCAAAATTTCCCTTGAACATTGGCTTGTTAGAAGCGATACTCACAAATTAAATTAAAATTACCAAATTAAAGCTAAATGTATGTAAACTACCTGCTATCCATATAAATTCGTATAAAAATTAAATAACTGGTGTTGATTTTGACAGAATCCAGGAAGCCCTATTCAAAGAAAAACGGTATATAAACCCCCTATAATTGTGTATCCTAGCGATCGCACTATTTAATAAAATCCATATTCATGTTAGCTCGTTGGCTGTATTACTTTTTTGTCGCATTATCTGCATTAGGTTTGATTGGTGTGCTACTAGCTGGGTTTGCTGCACTGGTCATATATTCCAACTTACCATCACTGGACACACTGACTGATTATCGTCCTAAAATACCATTACGCATATATAGTGATGAGGGCTTGTTAATTGGAGAATTTGGTGCAGAACGTAGAAATGTAGTAAAAATCTCTGAAGTACCAACGCATCTTAAACAAGCAATCCTTGCCGCCGAAGATGATCGCTTTTATGAGCATGGAGGTGTCGATTACCTAGGAGTATTACGCGCTGCTTATTCAAATTTTTCAGCGGGCAGTGTCCGTCAAGGCGCCAGTACCATAACAATGCAAGTAGCACGAAATTTTTTTCTCACAAGAGAAAAAACACTTACACGAAAATTCAGTGAAGCGTTGCTGGCATTCAAGATTGAACATAACCTAAGTAAAGATAAGATTTTAGAACTTTACGTTAATCAAATTTATCTCGGTCAACGCAGTTATGGTTTTGCAGCAGCAGCGCAGATATACTTCGGAAAATCACTTCAAGAAATTAATATTGCTGAAGCTGCCATGTTGGCAGGATTACCCAAGGCACCTTCTAGTTTAAACCCTATCACTAACCCTAAGGGCGCTAAAAATCGACAACTTTATGTATTGGGCCGATTACATAAACTTAATCATATTTCAAGTAAAGAACTGAGTGAGCTAGAAAAACAATCCATACCTACTAAGAGACAATCAAGAAGCTTCGCCATGCCCGCTGATTATGTTGCTGAAATGGTCCGCCAAGTGGTATATGACCGCTATCAAGAAGAAACTTATAGCAAGGGTATCAAAGTCTACACAACTATCCGCCAGTTGGATCAAGAAGCCGCATATCAGGCTCTGCGTAAAAACGTAATCGAGTATGACAGACGTCGTGGTTATCGTGGCCCAGAAGCTCATATCGATTTACTGAAAAATAGAACTAATCAGGAAAAAACTCTTGAAGATGCATTGGATGAGGTAAATGATAGTGATGATATTTACGCCGCGATAGTACTAACTGTTAAACCCAATACAGTACAGGCTTATCGTAAAGGTGGAGAAATCATTGAAATTACAGGCGATGGGCTTAAATTTGCACAAAAATTTCTGACTGACAAAAGAGAAACCGGAAAAAAATACATCAGCCATGGCGCATTAATTCGTATACAAAAAGACAAAAAGAATATATGGAATATAGTCCAACTTCCAGAGTTAGAAGCAGCAATTGTTTCCCTTGATCCAAATGATGGTGCTATTCATGCTTTAATAGGTGGATTTGATTTTCATCTAAATCAATTCAATCACGTTACACAAGCATGGCGACAGCCTGGGTCCAGCTTTAAGCCCTTTATTTATTCTGCAGCTTTGGAAAAAGGTTTTACTCCTGCCACAATCATCAACGACGCACCACTTTCCTTCAGCGCCTCCCAAACGGGTAGTCGATTATGGGAGCCAAGAAATTTCGACGGGAAATTTGAAGGACCCATGCGCATGCGTACTGCACTGGTTAAATCAAAGAATCTTGTATCAATCCGGATACTACAGGCTATCGGCATAAAGTACGCTCAAGATTATATTACTCGGTTTGGTTTTGATGCAGATCGTCACCCCCCCTATTTACCTATGGCATTAGGTTCTGGTTCAGTCACTCCAATGCAAATGGCTGTAGGGTATGCTGTCTTTGCAAATGGTGGCTTTCGTGTTGCCCCATATTTTATAAAAAGAATTGAAAATGAGAAAGGCAATATTCTTGAGCAAATGCAACCTGTTACAGTTTCAAATGGCGCTAAACGTGTGATTGATCCACGTAATGCTTTTATCATGACAAACATGATGCAAGATGTCATCAATCAGGGTACAGCAGTTAGAGCTAAACAACTAGGACGCAGTGATTTGGCAGGCAAAACCGGCACCACCAGTAATTTTATTGATGCATGGTTCTGTGGTTTTCAAAAAGACTTAGTCACAGTTGCCTGGACAGGATATGACGAACCAAAATCATTAGGAAATAACGAAACGGGGGGGCGTGTTGCACTGCCTATATGGATGGACTATATGGATCCCGTTCTGAAAGGTATACCAATGGCAGAATACACACCTCCCCACGGCATTCTTGCAACAAAAATTAATTCGGCAACGGGGTTAAGAGAATTAACTGGAAATAAAACAGAATATTTCTTTAATGAACAACTCCCTCCGCTCTCAGACAGCAATATTGATCATGCGCCCAAAGTAACAAAAGATCTAAAAGATCAATTGTTCTAATTTTTATAAATTCTTCTTTAACCAATTAGCTGCTTCTACTGCATAATAAGTTAAAATTCCATCTGCGCCAGCGCGCTTAAAAGCAAGTAATGATTCCAACACACAGGCTTCTTCATTTAACCATCCATTAATCGCTGAAGCTTTAAGCATGGCATACTCACCACTAACTTGGTACGCAAAAGTTGGCATGCCATATTGATCTTTCACACGTCGCACGATATCCAGATAAGGCATCCCGGGTTTGACCATTACCATGTCAGCCCCCTCATCCAAGTCCAGTCCAACTTCCCACAATGCCTCATTTGAATTTGCAGGATCCATTTGATAGGTATATTTATTGCTGGCCCCTAGATTTGCTGCAGATCCAACCGCATCACGAAAGGGCCCATAAAAACTTGAAGCGTATTTAGCTGAGTAAGCCAGAATACGTGTGTGAATAAATTGATTACTATCCAAAATGTTTCTAACTGCAGAAATACGTCCATCCATCATATCTGATGGAGCTACAACATCTGCACCAGCTTGAGCATGTACCAATGCTTGCTGACAAAGAACATTCACTGTTTCGTCGTTCATTACGTAATCAAATTGATCAATTAAACCATCTTGACCATGGCTTGTATATGGATCTAATGCTACATCCGTAATTATTCCCAACTCAGGAAAATTTTTCTTTAATTGCCTAACTATTCTCGGCACTAATCCATCAGGATTATATGCTTCATCTGCTGTAAGGTTTTTAAGCTTAGTATCAATAACCGGAAAAATAGCAAGTGCGGGAATGCCAAGGTGTAGGCATTTTTCTGCCTGAGTCATTAAGATGTCAGCACTTTGTCTTACTACACCAGGCATGGATACAACATTTTCAATACGATTCTTTCCATCTAATACAAAGACTGGGTAAATCAGATCATCTATTCGAAGATGAGCTTCTTGTACAAGACGGCGTGAGAATGCATCACGACGCATGCGACGCATTCTTCTTTGAGGAAATTGGCTACGGGATAGCATCATTTAATAAAAAATCAAATCTGTTTGTGAACTTATTTAATAATTATATCATCATCTTATTATTATTGGACTGTTTTGATCGTCCCTCTGCCATCCCTGCCTAAGGCAGGGCTTTGTGATATTACGGCGATCCCACCGGTTTTATTCTTCTTTAACCGGGAGGTCTTTTATTCTTCACCTAAAAACTCGTTTACAAGTTAATGGGTTATAAGCCACTCATTGATGACAGTAGTTGCATCTTCAACGCCAGTAAATGCTAAGCTAGAAAATAGCTGAACAGTACATTGTGGATAGGCTCCTCTTAAATATAAGATTACCTCCTGTAAGGTAATATTTGCCTGTTGTCTGCTAAGTTTATCAGCTTTCGTAAGTAAAATATGGATTGCTTTTCCAGTTGGCGCGAACCAATCTAGCATTTGAATATCTAAAGATTTAAGTGGATGACGAATATCCATTATTAACACTAAACCTTTGAGTGATTCACGTGTTTGTAGGTAGTTACTTAACAATTTCTCCCAGTGTTGGCGAATGGAATAGGGAACTTTCGCATACCCGTACCCTGGTAAATCAACAAAAAATTGTTCTCTATTTAATTGAAAGAAATTAATGTGCTGAGTACGCCCCGGTGTTTTACTAACAAAAGCTAAGCGACTTCGGTTTGTAAGTGTATTAATAACACTTGATTTTCCAGCATTGGATCGCCCAGCAAAAGCAACCTCAATACCCGAATGCAGTGGTAAATCTCGAATATCATTTACTGAGGTATAAAAAGCAGCATTTTGGAATCGAGACATAAGTATCTAAAAAAAAGCAGGCTTATCGTTTGATAGAGAACCATTAGAGATTATAACAAGCCCTTCTAGTACCAAATTATCAATAACTTTAATTGGAAACATCATAAAGGGCTTTAGTATAGCTGCACCCCCGCCACTTATGATACAGCATTGGACAGGATGATCTAGTTGTATTGAAAGTAAATTGTACATACGCTCAATAGCACCTACCAAGCATTGAATTACACCACCTTGGATTGCGTCATTAGTATTCACAGGGAAATCTTCATAGTTACCTCCTTCTGCATTAATCATTTGAGTTCCATATTGAAGACTTTTAAGCATTAAATGAGCTCCGGGCAAAATAATACCACCCAAAAATTTTCCGGAATCAGAAAGAGCATCAATAGTCATGGCGGTACCAACATTGACAACTAAACAAGCGTGGTGCTGAGATTTCCATGCAGCAATTAAAGCAGCCCACCGATCGCCACCTAATTGATTGGGATCTGAATAACCATTAGAAACTCCGCATTGAAACGTTTGAGCAGTAATCCACTGAGGTTTAATCGGCCAAATTGAAATTAATCTATTGAGTTCATCTCGCGTTATCGCGCGTGCAACATGTGCGATAGCAATCGATGTTGGCTTTGGCAAATCAATAAACTCTTTCTCTAATGAGGATACATTGTCAAAAAAAACTTTACCTTGTTTGATCCATTGATTACCATTATGCAACCCCCATTTAACATATGAGTTGCCAGAATCAATAGCAAGTAAATAAGACATAAAAATACTCTTTGTTATTTCAAACGCATGGAGATATCTCCCACATTATAAGAATTTTTACCCTTATTTGTTATCATACAAATTGAGCCGTCATCATTAACACCATCCACAGTACCTTCAATTACAGAATTGTTAGGAAGTGTTAGGCAAATCGGTTGTCCTTCGTAGACATGATAACTTAGCCATTCTTTCTTAAAATGTACAAAACCGTATTTTCCAAAGCTAATTAATATAGAGCGCAATTCAGAAAGTAATGCACCTAATACTAAATTACGATCTAAATATTTTCCAGTGATAAATAATAAATCCGTAATTTTTTGGTCAATTGATGACTTGACGATTTGGGAAAGACTAAAATTGATACCGATGCCGATTACAGCATAAGAAGGGCCGAGTATTTCGCCACTAAGCTCAATTAAAACACCAGCTAATTTATGATAATCAAATAAAATATCGTTGGGCCATTTAAGATTAACGTTATTAATAGAAAGGGACTTAAGAACACGAACTATGCCAATGCCGATAACTAAACTTAAACCCGAGAGTGCAGATACACCTTGTTCAAAACGCCATCTCAAGGAAAATGTAAGGCTATCTCCCAATCCAGTATGCCATGTGCGTCCTAACCGACCACGTCCATTTGTTTGTAGCTCTGCAGCAACAATAGGAATAAAGTCATTATCGTTTGGCTGCTTTTGAAAATCATTCAGAAGATAATTATTTGTAGAATCAATAGAATCAAAAAGCTTTAGATCAATAAATGTTATTTGACTTGAGGTGCATCTTAGAATTGATTCTGAATTCAACCATATTATTGGATTACACCAACAATATCCACGTCCGTGAATTTTAGCGATATCAACACCAATACATTCAATACGCTTTAGCGCATTAGATATTGTTGCACGTGAACATTGAAGCTGTTTTGATATTGATACGCCAGAATGAAATTCTCCGTCGTTTAGCAAGCGAAGTACAGAAAATGCAGTCTGATTCATACTAATAGCAAATAAAAATTGAGAAAATTTCTAATTCTACTAGGCGATTTATATGAGTTATATAATTTTACTACAGAGGTACATGCAAAATACCACATGATGAAGTCATTTTCCTATAATATATACTATATGTAGTGTTTTATAGGTAAAAATACATAATATTGCAAACCCCTCTACATAAATATATTAGATATTTTATAGACAATCCCATCAATAAAAAATAATGTTAATTTAATCCTCAGTCTTCATAATTTCTGGTTGAGATAATTGTTTGTCATCAGGTCTATCAACGAGTTCAACAAGTGCCATAGGAGCGTTATCTCCTTTTCTAAAGCCATACTTGAGGATTCTTAAATATCCTCCAGGTCTTGTGATGTAACGTGGCCCTAATTCTGAGAAAATTTTGCTTACAATCTCACGATCACGAAGTCTGTTAAATGCCAATCTTCGGTTAGACAATGATGGATTCTTACCCAAAGTGATCATAGGCTCAACGTATCTTCTTAACTCTTTTGCCTTTGGTAATGTAGTTTTAATGATTTCATGCCGAAGCAATGAATTACTCATGTTGCGAAACATAGCTGCACGATGACTACTTGATCTGTTTAATTTTCTTAATGCATTATTGTGGCGCATGATTTAAATCCTTAGCAATATTATCAAGATTTACCGGTGGCCAATTATCTAATTTCATCCCTAATGTAAGTTCACGTGATGCCAAAACTTCTTTTATTTCATTAAGTGACTTTCTTCCTAAGTTTGGAGTACGTAATAATTCTGCTTCAGTTCGTTGAATAAGATCACCAATATAATAAATATTTTCAACTTTAAGGCAATTGGCAGATCTAACAGTGAGTTCTAAATCATCAACAGGTCGTAGTAAAATAGGATCTATTTGAGGTACTTGTGGCTGTTCCTTTGGTATAGGTGTGCTTTCCAAGTCAGCAAAAACAGATAATTGTTGAACCAGAACTCGCGCAGCATAGCGAATTGCCTCTTCAGGTTCAACTACGCCATTAGTCTCAAGGTCCATGACTAGTTTATCAAGGTCAGTTCTCTGTTCAACACGGGCACTTTCAACAATATAACTAACGCGTCTGATAGGACTGAAAGATGCGTCTAATAAAATTGTGCCTATGCTTTTATCAGAATCTTTATTTTTTCTAATGGTCGCAGGTAAATATCCTCGACCTTTTTCCACTTTTAGTTGGATATCAATATTTCCGCCAGTTGTTAAATGAGCAATCACATGATCTGGATTCATAATCTCAACATCATGCCCAATCTCTATATCACCAGCAGTTACGACACCCTTACCCGTTTTCTTTAAGGTAAGAACAGCTTCGCTGTTGTTATGCAATTTCAAAACAATGCCTTTGATATTCAATAAAATATCAACAACGTCTTCTTCCACACCTTCTATTGCCGAGTACTCGTGGACAACACCGGCTATTTTAACTTCTGTAGGCGCATAGCCTGTCATCGAAGATATTAATATTCGCCTTAAAGCATTTCCTAAAGTATGTCCATAGCCTCTTTCAAATGGCTCCATTACAACTTTAGCGTGCAATGGTGATATGTTTTGAACATCAATAATACGTGGTGTTAATAATTCATTACCTTGCATAGTAATGTCCTTTAGCGTAAGGCATGCAAATAAATAAAATAGTTACTTAGAATATAATTCGACTACCAGTGATTCATTAATTGTTGTAGGTAGTTCGGATCGTTCGGGTTTAGATTTAAAAATCCCTTTCATACCTTTAACGTCCATTTCTATCCAGGCTGGAAAACTACGACCATCAGCAGCTGCTAATGCTGTTTTAATACGCAATTGATTCTTAGCAATCTTTGTAATTTCAATGGTGTCACCAGCTTTAACTAAATATGCCGGAATATTTACACGATGTCCATTAACAAGAATACAGTTATGTCTTACGACTTGTCTTGCTTCAGCTCTAGATGAACCAAATCCCATGTGATACGCAACATTATCTAATCGGCTTTCAAGAAATTGTAATAAATTATCTCCTGTAATACCGCGCTGTTTATCAGCTGCCTTGTAAACATTTCTGAATTGTCTTTCTAATATTCCATATATTCTTCTAATTTTTTGCTTTTCACGTAGCTGTCCACCGTAATCAGATAGTCTTCCCTTTTTTTGGCCATGTTGACCAGGAGGATAGCTTCGTCTTTCAATTGCACATTTATCTGTAAAGCATTTCTCGCCTTTTAAGAATAACTTTTCGCCTTCTCGTCGACATTGCTTACATTTAGGTTCAAGATTTCTAGCCAAAGCATTCTCCTCAAATTCGACGTTTTTTTGGTGGACGACAACCATTGTGCGGAACAGGTGTTACATCAGAAATGCTCGTTATTTTAAAACCGGCAGCATTTAAAGCTCTAACAGCTGAGTCTCGTCCAGGCCCAGGTCCTTTGATTCTAATTTCTAAGTTTTTGACACCACAATCAATTGCTACTTTACTTGCATTCTCAGCAGCAACTTGAGCTGCAAAAGGCGTGCTTTTTCTTGATCCTTTAAACCCAGCTCCCCCAGAAGTAGCCCACGAAAGTGCATTTCCCTGTCTATCAGTAATAGTCACAATAGTATTATTAAAGGAAGCATGAATATGTGCTATACCTTCCGACACATTTTTTTTAATTTTCTTACGAACACGCGCAACTGCTTTAACCATGAAAAGTAATTCCTTAATTATATTTGTATAGAAGTACTATTTTTTAAATTATCTAGCCCGAATTGCTTTACGTGGTCCTTTGCGAGTTCTGGCATTTGTTCTTGTGCGTTGGCCTCGAACAGGGAGACCACGTCTATGTCGCAAGCCTCTATAGCAACCAAGATCCATTAATCTCTTGATATTCATAGAAATTTCTCGACGTAAATCTCCTTCAATCGTTAGCTTTGCAATATGATCACGTAATTGATCAATCTGCACTTCGGATAAGTCTTTTAATTTTTGGTCTGTTTCAATGCCGACAGTTTTACATATATTGTTTGAGCTTGATCTACCAATACCATAAATAGCTGTAAGTGCTATACCTACATGCTGATGATTTGGAATGTTTACGCCAGCGATACGCGCCATTTGATTTTCCTATGTATATCCAAGATTGAGTTAATTTAGCCTTGCCTTTGTTTATGACGAGGATCAGTACATATCACTCTTACAACTCTATTTCGGCGAATTATTTTGCAGTTTCTACAGATTTTCTTTACAGATGCATTTACTTTCATTAGAAAGTCCTTTCAAGATTAAGATTATGTTTCATTACATCATAAGTATGTTTATTTACTTAGCACGAAACGTTATTCTTGCACGTGTTAAATCATAGGGTGTTAGATCAACTGTAACCTTATCACCAGGCAATATTCTTATATAATGCATACGCATTTTTCCTGAAATGTGACCCAGTACTATATGGCCATTTTCCAGTTTAACTCGAAAAGTCGCATTTGGGAGTGTTTCGAGTATCTCGCCTTGCATTTGTATTGTTTCTTCTTTAGCCATTAAACTTTTTATATAAATTTATCTTACTGGTAATCTTCCGCTACTGCCCTTGAAATTGCTCTTTTTCAATAAACTGTCATATTGTGAAGACATAACATGAGATTGCACTTGAGACATAAAATCCATAGTCACAATAACTATGATTAGGAGAGAGGTACCACCAAAATAAAACGGCACATTCCACTTAAGAATTAAAAATTCTGGTAACAAACATACAAGTGTTACATATATTGATCCTGTTAGTGTTAAGCGCAACATAATTTTTTCAATATAACGGGTCGTTTGGTCTCCTGGTCTTATACCAGGTATAAAAGCTCCGCTCTTCTTGAGATTTTCTGAAGTTTCTTTTGGGTTAAAAACTAGCGCTGTATAAAAAAAACAAAAGAAAATTATCATGACTGCATACAAAATTACATAGATTGGTTGCCCTGGTGATAATGCAGCGCTAATGTCTTTTAGCAAAATCAAAGATTCACTAGTTGCAAACCAACCTGCTAAAGTTGCTGGAAATAAAATAATGCTAGAAGCAAAAATAGGAGGTATAACACCAGCCATATTAAGTTTTAAGGGAAGGTGTGAACTTTGACCGCCAAAAACTTTACGACCAACCTGACGTTTCGCATAATTAACAAGTATTCGTCTTTGTCCTTTTTCTACAAAAACAACAAATGCTGTAACTAAAGCAGCTGCGATAAAAATACAGAGAGCAACCAAAAAGTGCATTGAACCAGTACTTACAAGGTCTAGGGTTCCACCAATTGCGCTTGGTAATCCAGCTGCAATACCTGCAAATATAATGAGTGAAATTCCATTGCCTATACCACGTTCCGTAATTTGTTCGCCTAACCACATTAAGAATATAGTTCCAGTTACCAATGTAAGAACAGTTGTAAGTACAAACATTCCACCTGGATTTATTACTAATCCAGATTGGGACTGCAATGCAATAGATATTCCATAACTCTGCACAAGAGCTAATGCTAGTGTACCGTATCTCGTGTATTGTGTAATTTTTCTTCTGCCACTCTCACCTTCCTTTTTTAAAGCTTCTAAATAGGGAACAGCCACGGTGCCTAATTGCATAATGATAGATGCTGAAATATATGGCATAATGCCTAGCGCAAAAATCGAGAATCTTGAAAGTGCTCCACCTGAGAACATATTAAACATTCCCAATACACCACTTTCTTGAGATTCAAATAGGTCTTTTAGTACGACAGGATCAATACCAGGAACTGGCACATGTGCACCAATTCTATAGACAATTAGGGCAAGCAATAAAAACCATAAACGCCGCTTGAGATCAGCGAATTTATCCACAGGTTTATTTGATATTCCTTTTATAGCCAATTTATTTCCTTATACTTCTATGAGATAGTGCCGCCAGCAGATTCAATCGCTTTTTTTACACCATTACTAACACTAATACCCTGCAAATTTAATTTTTTATCACAAGAACCTGCTTTGTAGATTTTTACTTTTTTAGTATTCGTTGGAATAATATTATTATTTTTTAATACTGAAATATTCAATTCTGTTTCTGATAGAGAATTTAAGTCAGACAGTCTTAATCTAGGGTACTCACGACTACTCAGTATGGAAAATCCTCGCTTTGGCAATCGCCTCTGAATTGGCATTTGACCTCCCTCGAAACCGACTTTATGAAAACCTCCGGCTCTGGATTTCTGTCCTTTATGACCACGACCACATGTTTTTCCAAAACCACATCCTATACCACGACCAACTCTTATTTTGCTTTTTTTAGCACCAGTAGCAGGTTTAATTGAATTCAAGTACATACGGTTAGTCACACTTTAAAAGATAATTAACTTTGTGAATCATTCCACGAGTTTCAGGCGTATCTGTAAGTATCGAGAAGCTATTTAATTTTCTCAATCCAAGTCCACGAATAGTTGCACGATGAGATTGTTTTGTTCCAATTGTGCTTTTTACAAGGGTTAATTTAATTGTTCTTTTCTTTGTAATGTCTGTCATTATTCATGCCCCAGTATTTCTTTCACAGTCTTTCCACGTTTTGCTGCAATATTTGCTGGAGTTTTCATAGAATCTAAACCTTTAATTGTTGCTCTCACAACATTATAAGGGTTTGTTGAGCCGATACATTTTGCAAGTATATTGGTCATCCCCATTACTTCAAATATGGCTCTCATTGGTCCACCTGCAATGATTCCTGTTCCTTCTGGTGCTGGTTGCATATATACCTTAGCGGCACCATGTGAACCAGTAATCGGGTGGTAAATAGTGCCACCTCTAAGCTTTACCTTAATCATTCTTTTACGTGCTTCATCCATTGCCTTTTGAACAGCAATAGGCACTTCACGCGATTTACCTTTACCCATACCCACGCCACCATCGCCATCACCAACTACAGTGAGCGCCGCAAATCCAAGAATACGTCCACCTTTTACTACTTTTGTAACTCTGTTGATAGCAACCATCTTTTCACGAAGATCATCACTGCCTCCTGGAGTTCCTGTTACTTTAGCACTTGTTTTTTCAATTTTGCCCATCATCAAACCTTCGTCTAGAATTTTAGTCCATTTTCTCGTGCTGCTTCAGCTAATGCTTTCACACGACCATGGTATTTACAACCTGCTCTATCAAAGGCTATGTTTGATATTCCGCATTTTATTCCTTTTTCAGCTATTCGTTTTCCTATAAACGTTGCTGCTGTAACGTTACCTCCAGATGGTATCATCTTACGAACGTCTGGTTCCAAAGTTGATGCACTGGTTATTATTTTATTATTCTTATCGTCAATTAGCTGAGCATAAATATGGGAATTTGTACGATGAACTGAGAGCCGTATTATACCTAATTCAGCAATTTTTAGTCTTGTTTTTTGTGCGCGTCTAATTCTTTTTTCTTTTAAGTTCAGCATGTTGATCTCAATTATTTTTTCTTTGTTTCTTTGAGAATGATAACCTCATCAGAATAACGCACCCCCTTACCTTTATAAGGCTCAGGTTTTCTATAAGCGCGTATCTCTGCTGCAGTTTGTCCTACCTTTTGTTTATCGATGCCTTTGATAATTATTTCAGTTTGTATGGGCGTTTCTATTGTAATTCCATCTGGAACGACATGCTCAATTGGGTGCGAAAAGCCTAATGCCAAATTAATTTTATTTGGATTAGCTTGTGCACGATATCCTACACCCACTAATAGCAATTTTTTTTCAAATCCGATAGAGACACCCCGTATCATATTAGCAACTAGAGCACGAATTGTACCAGACAAGGCATTAGCATGTTTTGTCTCATTTGTCGTTTTAATCCTCAAAACATTATCGCTTACTTCCAGCATAACATCACTAGTGAGTTTTTGCTGTAACTTCCCCAAAGGACCTTTAACGGAAATCTCAATTGGTGTAATAGTAATTTCAACGTTTGTTGGTATGGTTATTGGGTTTTTACTGACTCGTGACATTTAGAAAAATCCTTTAAACAATGACACATAATAACTCGCCGCCAACACCTGCTGCACGGGCTTTACGCTCTGTCATTACACCTTTTGATGTAGATACGATAGCAATTCCTAATCCGTTCATAACATTTGGTAAATTGTTACTGGATTTATATATTCTTAAGCCAGGTTTGCTAATACGCTTTATATGTTCTATTACAGGTTCACCAGAATAGTATTTAAGAGCAATCTCTAGCACATTTTTTTTATCTTGCTGTTGTGTACGGCAATCTTCAATATATCCTTCATCTTTCATTACACTCGCAATAGCTAATTTAATACGCGAACCTGGCATTTTAACAATTTGCTTTTTGGCCAATTGCGCATTTCGTATGCGGGTTAACATATCTGCAATTGGATCACTCATACTCATAATGGCACCTACTGGTTTAAGATAATGAATTTATTGGCTTAACTATATTCAAATAGTTAATTGATTTTTGCTACTTTATTTATCAGATATTGTTACCAACTAGCCTTGATAATTCCAGGTATCCTACCGCTCATTGCAATTTCCCTCAACTTGCTTCGTCCTAGTCCAAATTTTGAATAAACGCCACGCGGTCTACCCGTTAATGCACATCGATTCCTCAAACGAACTGGGCTAGAATCTCTAGGTAATTTTTGTAATTTTAATCTTGCGTTCAATCGCTCTTCATCACTTTGAGATAAATCGTTAATGACCCTATTCAAGCTTGAGCGAAGCTCTGCATATTTACGGACTATTTTTTCTCTTTTAATATTTCTATTGATAACTGCCAGTTTAGCCATTTCAATCTCAATTCTTGAACGGAAAGTTAAAAGCAGATAATAGTGCTTTTGCCTCAACATCATTCTTAGCTGTTGTAGTTATCGATATATTCATACCACGCAAAACATCAATTTTGTCATAATCAATTTCAGGAAAAATGATCTGCTCCTTTATGCCCATATTAAAATTACCTCTTCCATCGAAAGATTTGGCTGAAATTCCACGAAAATCACGAATTCTAGGTATGGCAATCGTTATCAATCTATCTAAAAATTCATACATTCGTACTCGACGCAATGTAACCATGCATCCTATTGGATAATCTTGCCTTACTTTGAAGGTTGCAATTGATTTTTTTGCTTTAGTCACTACAGGTTGCTGTCCACAGATTTTCTTCATATCTGAAAGCGCATGCTCAACAATTTTCTTATCTACCGTAGCTTCACCTAAACCTATATTAAGTGTGATTTTGCTAATACAAGGAACTTCCATAATGGATTTATATTTAAAATGATCAATCAACTGGTTAGTAACAGTTTTACGATAATATTCTTGCAAGCGTGCCATAAACTTCGATTCCCGTATTATGATTCTATTAATTCTTCAGTAGATCTAAATATGCGAACTTTATTATTCTCAGAATCTATTTTAAAACCGACCCTATCCGATTTTTTTGAAGAGAAATTGTAGATTGCAACATTTGAAATATGAATCGGCATCTCTCGGTTAATAATCCCTCCAGCACTACCATTTGCAGGATTTGGTTTCTGATGTTTCTTAACAGAATTTACACCTTGAACGACAATATGATCTACTCCTTCAATACGCACGATAGATCCTCTCTTACCCTTATCTTTTCCTGCAATAATAATAACATCATCACCTTTTCTTAACTTTGTCATATACTTTCCTAATTACAACTACAAAACTTCTGGAGCTAAGGATACAATTTTCATAAAACGAGCATTTCTTAATTCCCTAGTTACAGGACCGAATATACGCGTGCCTATTGGCTCTAGTTTATTATTTAGCAATACAGCCGCATTGGCATCGAATTTCAATAGGGAACCGTCCACACGCCTAACGCCTTTTGCTGTGCGAACAACTACTGCATTATATACTTCGCCTTTTTTAACCTTGCCTCGAGGAGCAGCATCTTTGATGCTGACTTTAATTATATCTCCAATTTTGGCATATTGTTTTTTTGATCCGCCAAGGACTTTGATACACATAATGGATCGAGCACCTGTGTTGTCAGCTACTCGTAATATTGATTGCATCTGTATCATTTTTATTCACTTTCTTTTTTAATTAGTTGCAGAGCAAAGAAAAAAATCGTTCACTTCAGTTTACTTCATAAACTATCAATCACTGTATTTGAGTACCAATTAATACCAGTATTGTACATGCCAATGAATCTATAAACAATAACTGCCTTTAATTTTATTCTTGCTGTATACAAATTCAAAATACAGAGAATTTCAATTAAATTTATTTTTAGATTCATTTGTTACTAATTTTATTACTCTCCAGTTTTTTGTTCTGGATAATGGTCTGCATTCTTCGATTACGACTGTATCACCCACTACATATTGATTATTATCATCATGTGCATGATATTTTTTAGTTCGCGTAATAAATTTCCCATACAAAGGGTGTTTTAGTCTACGCTCCACCAGCACAGTTACAGTTTTATCTGTTTTGTTACTCGTCACTCTACCGCTTAGAGTACGTTTCAAATTTATGCTAGTCATGATTATTTTGTTTTTCAGTTATAACGGTTTTCACTCTTGCAATATCTCTCTGTATTATTTTTAGTTGAGTGGTATTGGAAAGTTGCTGTGTAGCTAATTGCATTCTCAATCCAAAATGCGCTCTTAATAAAGATATTAGTTCGTTATTTAATTCGGGCAACTTCTTTTCTCTTAATTCACTTGCTTTCATTACTAACCACCAATTTGTCTTATTGTAAACATTGTTCTGATAGGTAATTTAGCAGCTGCTAATCGGAATGCTTCTCTGGCCAATTCCTCATTAACACCATCCATCTCATATAACATCTTTCCGGGCTGTATTTCTGCCACAAAATACTCAGGATTACCCTTTCCTTTACCCATTCTTACCTCAGCAGGCTTGTGCGATATTGGTTTGTCAGGAAATATTCGGATCCAGATACGCCCCCCTCTTTTTATATGCCTTGTCATAGCACGGCGCGCAGCTTCGATCTGGCGTGCAGTTAATCGGCCTCTACCTATCGCTTTAAGACCAAATTCTCCAAAGCTTACCTTAGCTCCACGGGTTGCCACTCCCGTGTTTCGTCCTTTCTGCTGTTTCCGGAATTTTGTTCTAGCTGGTTGAAGCATCTTTATCTCCAGAATCTACAATTTTATCCACTACTTCAATTCTTTCTTTAGCACGATCATCTAGACCTGCGGTATCGGATCGGTCATTATTAAATTGTTTAGTTTGTGAATTAGTCGACGATCTATTAAAAGGAATCGATGGCCTCTTGTTAGATTTTTTTTTCTCATTATCCAAAGCTGGATTGGGGGATGAGAGATTAATTTGCTCACCCTTTCCAAGTACTTCACCTTTAAATACCCATACTTTTATACCAATAATTCCATAAGTAGTATGAGCTTCTGCGGTTGCATAATCCAAATCAGCCCTCAATGTATGTAGAGGCACTCTCCCTTCTCGATACCATTCGGTACGTGCTATTTCAATTCCATTTAATCTTCCGGAACTCATTATTTTAATCCCCTGAGCACCTAAACGCATAGCGTTTTGCATCGCACGCTTCATAGCCCGACGAAACATTATTCTTTTTTCTAATTGTTGAGCAATATTATCAGCTATCAATTGTGCATCAAGTTCTGGTTTTCGTATTTCCTCGATGTTTACATGAACAGGCACCCCCATTCTTTTTTGTAGTTCAGCACGCAATAACTCTATATCTTCGCCTTTTTTTCCAATAACAATACCAGGGCGTGCGGAGTAAATAGTTATTCTTGCATTTTTAGATGGTCTTTCAATTAAGACTCTACCAACTGAAGCATTCTTGAGTTTATGGCTAAGAAATGCTCGGACCTTTATATCTTCGTTAAGCCTAGTCGCAAAAGTATTGCTATTTGCATACCATCTTGACAACCAGTTCCTTTGGACTGAAAGGCGAAATCCGGTTGGATGTATTTTTTGACCCATATCTATTAATGCCTTTATTTAGTATGACTAACGCTATCGCCAACTGTAAGCGATATGTGACAAGTAGGTTTTACAATCCTATTACCACGTCCTTTTGCACGCGCACTTGTTCGCTTCATTGATGTACCTCGATCAACAAAAATTGTAGAGACTTTAAGTTCATCAATATCAGCCCCATCATTGTGCTCTGCATTTGCTATTGCAGACTCTAAAAGCTTACGTATTATGCCTGCCCCCTTCTTGGGGCTAAATGTCAGAAGACTTAATGCCTTGTCTACAGACAATCCTCTGATCTGATCAGCAACCAATCGCCCTTTCTGAGCTGATAATCGAACGCCACGTAATATAGCAGTTGTTTCCATCATTATTTCCTATCGCTTCGTAACAGCCTTTTTATCGCCAGCATGGCCTTTAAAAGTACGTGTTAGTGAAAATTCACCAAACTTATGACCAACCATATTTTCAGTTACAAAAATAGGTATATGTTGCTTCCCATTATGAACAGCTACTGTAAGTCCTATAAAATCAGGTAATATCGTAGATCGTCTGGACCATGTCTTAATAGGTCTTTTATCATTAGTCTCACGCACCTTTTCAATTTTCGCTATCAAATGCGCATCAACAAAAGGTCCTTTTTTTACTGAACGTGCCATTTAATTATTATCCTTTCTTTGAATATCGATGACGTACTATCATCACTTCAGTTCTTTTATTGGTACGGGTTCTGTGTCCCTTCGCTGGGGTTCCCCATGGACTTACAGGATGCCGCCCAGCAGAGGTTTTACCTTCACCACCTCCGTGGGGATGATCAATAGGATTCATAGCAACTCCCCGAACAGTTGGTCTAATTCCGCGCCAACGAATTGCTCCTGCTTTACCAATAGATCTCAAGTTATGCTCGGCATTACCTACTTCACCGATTGTCGCACGACAATCTATATGAACTTTGCGAATCTCGCCTGAACGAAGCTTAAGTTGAGCATAATTCCCTTCTCGTGCTTGCAATTGTACTGATGCACCTGCGGAGCGCGCTAATTGAGCTCCTTTTCCGGGCAATAATTCGATACAGTGAATTATTGTTCCTATTGGGATATTACGTAAAGGTAAAGCATCACCTGGCTTGATTTGAGCATTTTTTCCGCTACAAATTTGCGCCCCCACTGCCAACCCCTTAGGAGCAATAATATATTTTCTTTCTCCATCCTTATAACAAACCAAGGCAATATTTGCTGTTCTATTGGGATCGTATTCGATGCGTTCAACAATCGCAAAAATATCGACTTTATCACGTTTAAAATCGATCATTCTATAGTGTTGCTTATGACCGCCACCACGATGTCTTGTTGTGATGCGTCCATGATGATTGCGACCAGCAGTTTTAGATTGTTTCTCTATTAAATTCTTATGAGGCGCGCCTTTATATAATTCTTTATTGACTAGTCTAACAACTGATCTACGTCCCGGCGATGTTGGTCTTAATTTTACAAGTGCCATCACTTAGCCTCTGCATTTGAGAAATTAGTAAAACTCAATTCTTGCCCTTCTTTGATACTCACTATCGCTTTTTTCCAACTACTTTTGCGGCCCATAAAACGTCCAAACCTCTTCTGCTTACCCTTTACATTGATTGTTCGAACATTTTTAACTTCAATTTTCTGTTCCTTCCACAACAGCTCTATAGCTGCTTTTATCTCTTTTTTAGTCGCATCTGAAGTTACACGAAAAACAGCTTGATTATTTTTCTCTCCCAAATATGTCGCTTTCTCAGATACATGCGGTGCTAATATTATTTTCAATAATCGTTCATGACCGATGTTTATATTATTCATGAAAGAAGTTCCTCAAATTTCTTAAGTCCTTCAGTTGTAAATAGTGTTTTCTCAAACCTTAAAAGACTGACAGGATCGACATTCTTCACTTCAACAACAGCAACACGTGGAATATTACGTGAAGAAAGATATAAATTTTCATCTAACTCATGTGTTACGACCATAACTTCTTCCAATCCAAGATCTTTGAGTTTCTCAGAAAACGCTTTAGTCTTATGTGTATCGACAATAAAAGAGTCCGTAATCAGTAATCTATCATCACGTATAAGTTGGGATAAAATAACACTAACTCCAGCACGATACATTTTCTTATTCAATTTTTTTCTAAAATTTTCATCTGGACTATTCGGAAAGATTTTCCCACCACCGCGCCAAATTGGACTCGATGCGGATCCAACACGCGCACGTCCCGTCCCTTTTTGTCTCCACGGTTTTCGTGTTGACTTCGCTACATCTGCCCGACCTTTTTGTGCCCTTGTAGCACCTCGCGCATTAGATAAATAAGAAGTCACAACTTGGTGAACAAGTGCCTCATTGTAATCTCTATTAAATAGCGCATCGGAAACAATAATATTATCTGCTTCCTGATTTTTCTTACCGATAAGCTTAAGTTCCATTACCTGTTCACCTTCTTACTATTTATTCTAGTGTTTAATTGCATTAATTCCATACATATCTTTTAAATAGAAAACTTCTTACATAAGAACCAGTTTTTTATTTAAAAAAATAATCTATCTTTGCAATTAAAGACTGGTCATTAATGAGCATTAATCGCTTTTATGCTTGGGCGCACAATAACATTTCCACTTTTGGAACCTGGTATTGCACCTTTAACTAATAGTAAATTTCTCTCACCATCAATTTTTATAATTTCAAGGTTTTGTATAGTTCTTTTAACATTACCCAAATGTCCCGACATGCGTTTACCTGGAAAGATACGCCCTGGATCTTGTGCCATCCCAATAGATCCAGGTTTATTATGTGCTTTAGAGTTACCATGACTAGCTCTATTTGAAGAGAAATGATGTCGTTTTATTACACCTGCATATCCTTTGCCTATTGTTACTCCAGATACATCTACTTTTTGTCCAACTTTAAAAATATCGATTTTAATTATTTCCCCAGTTTCCAGCTGCTTAAGATCGTCATCTTTATTTACCCTAAATTCTCTTAAAACACTTCCTGCTTCTACACCCGCTTTAGAACAGTGACCGGCAGTAGGTTTATTTATCCGACTTGCTCTTTTTTTACCAAATGATAGCTGAACTGCAGAATAACCATCTGTTTCAACTTTTTTAATCTGTGTTATTCGATTATTTGATACATCAATAACCGTTACAGGCAGACTATCTCCACTTTCTGTAAAAATACGTGTCATACCGACCTTACGACCGATTAGTCCTAAACTCATTTTTATTCCTTTTTAAAGGATTTTATCCAATTAACTTCTATTTTCTTAAAATGAAAACTATTTTTTCTGTACCGTTTTCTTATTATGAAGCAAGTCTATTTTATAATTTAATCTCAACATCCACACCAGCTGGTAAATCTAATTTCATCAGTGCATCCACTGTCTTATCAGTTGGATCCATTATATCCATCAATCTCAAATGCGTTCTAATCTCAAATTGATCACGTGACGTTTTATTCACGTGTGGTGAACGCAACACATCAAAACGCTCAATTCGAGTCGGCAGGGGTACGGGACCTTTAACAACAGCCCCAGTTCTTTTTGCAGTTTCAACAATTTCCAGCGCTGATTTATCTATCAATCGATAATCGAAGGCTTTAAGACGAATTCTAATTTTCTGGTTTTGCATATACTCGCCCCTGAGTTTGTAAATTCAATTCTTTTTTTGTTTGTTGAATTTTTACTCTTTAATATCTACTAAAATCACTCACTCAATAACTTTTGCAACAACGCCGGCACCAACAGTTCTTCCACCT
>CXWL01006402.1_pt1 | contig 40048 bp, 60 predicted proteins | sample 590931 | NCBI WGS metagenome assembly CXWL01 (sample SAMEA3498368, study PRJEB10139) | groundwater metagenome | biome: water well; material: biofilm material | place: Germany | collected 2015-04-27 | reverse complement strand
TGGCGGAAAGGGAGGGATTCGAACCCTCGGTACTGGAGACCAGTACACCGGATTTCGAGTCCTATCCGCGCATTCTGCGCGCTCGGCCTTCATAGGTGAGCGCCACCCGCGCGGAGCGCCTTATGGCCCGAAAACGCCCCACCCATGGAGGAATTCCCCGCACACTTTCAGGGCAGCGCAGTCAGCGACTCGTAGCTCCGCTCGCAGGCCCCTCCGGCATCCCCGCGCTCATCAGCGATTGCCGCCATTCGTCGGCCCGCCGACTCCACGCGGCCGAGCAGCTCGGCGAGCACTCGGGCGGCGTCTGTGGCTGCCTCGCACTGAGCGGCAACGCCGGTATCGCTGGCGCCTGCACTGGCGCCGGCGGCAAACTCGGCGGCGCGGATGCGCAGCCCGCTGCCAGCAAGATCAGCAGCGCGGGCATCACGCACGCGGGCCTCGGATCGTCGGGTGGCAGCATCGTTGATCTCCTGTTGCGCGGCGGCTCGCCGCTGTTCCTCGGCCCTGGCTGCACGCTCGCGCAGTTGGGCACTCTCGGCCTGTGCCTGGCGCTGCCCGGCGATCTCGGCATTGAGCGCGGCCACACGCGCATCCGCTCGCCAGCCCTGTGCACCCCAGCCGCCGGCAAAGCCCAGCGCCAGGGCCAGCACGATCCCGGCAAGGGTGGCGTAGGGCGGCAGCATCATGCGCGCGGCGTTGTCAACTCGGCCCGCAGCCGCTCGATGCCGGCGCGCATTTCGTCCAACTGCCACGGCCTGGTCAGGTAGTACTCGCTCACCAGGGCATTCGACAGAACACGCTCGCGTTCAGCGATGGCTGCTCGGATATGCGATTCCTCAACTTGAGTCATCACGCCGCCATCAGGTTTGCCGCGATACGGCGCGCCCAGCCGCGCCCGAAGGCCGGCCACGTTGCCAGGCCAGCCATCAGATCCAACCTCCGGCCCAGGAAGCGCGCCACCAGGCGCGGCCCTGGCATGCTCTGCGCGGCCTGCAAGGTCAGTGGCCCGAGCGCACCATCCTCGGCCTCTCCCACGGCGGCCTGGAGCAGCTTGATGGCAGTCTTGACGCCGCTGTTTACCGCCGCATCAAACAAGTCGAAGCGGATGCAATCCGGCGCCGCATCGCACCCGGCCGGGCCCCAATAGTCGCGGCGATAGATTTCACGCGCGCGCTCGACAGTCAGCGCGCGGATGTCTTCGGCCGGGTAGCTGCGCTGGCTGATGCCGTACTTGGTGATGCCGCCGGGGTCGGACGGGTGATCCACCAGCCCGCCTTCGTGGCCGAGCAGTGCGTCGAAGGATTGCTCGAAGTTCATCGCGCAAACCCCGAATCGCTCAGGTCTGCCCAGTCCGTCACCCGGCGGCGGTGCTTGGGTCGGCGCATCACGCGCAGCGCGGCGCCGCAGACCACTATCAGCATGCCGGCCAGCACCAGCGTGCCGGCCACTGCAACGGCGCTGCCCAGGTCCGGGATATACGGGTCGGTCAGCGCGAAGGAGATCAGAGCCAGGCCTAGGCTCATGGCGATCATGCCGAGCTTGATGATCACGCCGTCGCGCACGCGCGGCGACATCACTGCCCAGCCGCAGACGGTGGCCAGGGCGGCGGATGCGAGGGTGTCGAATGCGATCACGATCTCGGTCATGGCGCTAGCCCCTGCGGCTGATCCAGCCGCTGATGATTTCGCCCAGCTTCAACTCGCGCAGCGCGGTGGCGATTGCCGACGCTGCCGAGAGCCCGAACAGGCCGACTGCGAAGGAGAGCGCGGACGACATGCCCGGCGTTGCGATGTGGACGATCTCGGCCAACGCCGGCGCGATGAAGCCGGCGCACAGGGCACCGGCCGTCACGTTGGCCGCCCGCCCAGCCCAGGTTGCGCCGGGCGCAAACCGCAACCCGACCAGCGCCCCCAGGCTGCCGATTACAAAAGGGCTGGCAATCCACTTCTCGGGGTCGATCTGCATGGCTCAGCCCAACAGCGAAAACTTGCTGGCTACCGTGGCCAGCGCAATGGCCGCGCCCCCAGCGACCGTGGCTGCGGCATCCTGCCAACTCGGCGCGCCGCTGCCGGCGTATTTGTCGAGCAGCTCTTTGCCGATGCCCATCAGCGCCGAGCCAAGCAGGGCGCCGTGCCAAGGCAGGCCCCAGGCCAGCAGCGGGATGTGCGCCGCTATGGGCGCCGCGAGCAGCGCGCCGATGAGGCCGGCAGCCAGGCCGTACACGACATGGTTGGCTTTGTCGAGCGGCAGTTGAGGCAGGGCAATCATGAGCGGGTCTCCTGTGGGTTGAGCATGTACTGGTGCTGCTGCGTGATGCGGCTGACCTTCTCGCGCCAGCGCACCAGGCCGCCGGCGATCAGGGTGGCTTCGAGCAGCTCGCTGCAAAACCAGCGTTTGGGGTCGGCCCAGTTGCGCCGCAGCGCGATGCCGACAATGGCCGTCCAGTCATACGGCCGGCCGATCTGCGCGCGCAGGAAGGCCAGCGCAGCGGCCTCGTCGGGCACGGGCACATCCACCAGCTCGGTGGCGCTGTACGAGGCACGCAAGGCGGCCAAGGCCACGCGGTGCACGCCGCCGCCAAAGAAGGTGGAATGAATCACGCTCATGTCGTCCTCGACCACGGCCACATGGCTCCACTGGCTCCAGCACGCCAGGCGGATGAGCCACGAGGCGGGGCTGCGGTTGCGCGCGAAGATGGCCTTCATGACGCGGCTGCGGTCAAGGTGCCGTCGGGGTGCACGGTGATGCGCAGGCCCTGGATCAGGGCGTCGGCTTGCTCGGCAACGGTGGTAGGCGCCGGGGGCAGGGCCAGCGGCGGGAACTTCTCCGCCAGCCAGCGGTTGAGATTGGGGATCAGCGTGTCGCGGAACCATTCGAGCACTGGGGGCCTCCCGCGCATCGCGTTTTCAAACACGGGGTCGAGCTGCGCCGCCATCGTCGAGGTGTCCGGCCGCCACACACCGTCGGCGTCCTGCAGGAACACCATGACGAAGGACGAGTCCATGGCCGTGACCTTGATGCCCCAGGTGATGCCCCTGTCGGTGCGCTGGAAATCATGCGGCCCGAAGGTCATGGCAGGCGATGTGCGTACGGTCATGTGGGCCTCTCAGTCTCGGTGATGGCGGCGTCCAGAATTTGCAGTGCGCGCCCGGCGGCGAGCAGGCCCAGCGCTTCCAGGCTCTGCACGCCAGCGCGGGTATCGGCGCGGTCCAGGTCCACATACGCGGCGTTGGCAACGTCGGCCAGATACACCCGCAGCGCAGCGGCCTGCTGCCGCGCGGGCATGGCGGCGGCGGCGTTGTCCAGGCTGGCGATCTCAAGCGCCACCTTTTCGGTGGCAGTGAAGCGGGAGCGGAAGGCCAGGCGGGTGATGTGGCGCGGGCCAGCGGCCGGCGCGCTGAACTGCGCACCATCCCAGCGATGGCCTGGGCCGACAGACTGGCCTGTCACGTCCAGCCACTGGCCGGCGATGATGGGCGCGGTGAGTTGCTCGATAACAGCGGCGACCACGCCGCCTTGAATCAGTGCGTAGCGGTTCATGCGCCAAACTCCTCGATCAGAATGAGGCCACCGGCGCCGTTGCCGCCGTTGCCACTGCCGGCGACGCCAGAGCCGCCGCCGCCGCCGCCCGAGCCATAGCCCGTACCTGCGGCGCCAGCTACGCCGACCGCTGCACTGCCCGAGCCGCCAGCGCCGCCGGTGCCGTACAGAGACGAGCCGCCGCCGCCGCCACCGCCACGGCCAGACACCACGGCACCGCCGCTGCTGCTGCCTAACTCGATGCCGCCGGCGTAGCCGCCTGCGGTACCCGCCAATGCCGCACCACCATTGCCGCCGGAGCCTCCGACGATGCCGTCAACGGCGCTTGGCAGCGTGCCGCTGAGCCCGCCGTTACTGAGCGTGGGGTGCGACGGCGTTGCGCTCGAACGCAATGCGCCCAGCGTGGTGGGCGATCCGCTGCCGCCAAATCCGCTTGACACGACGGCGCCAGCGCCGCCCGCACCGACGGCGTAGTTTTGCGCGCCGGTGATGAGCACCCAGATTGTCATCGCCACGCCACCAGCGCCCCCCGCGCCGGCGGATGTGCTGGCATCGGCATTGCGCGCGCCGCCGCCTCCGCCGCTGACCAGCGTGATGCGGCACCAGCTGCTGGCAACAAGCGGCGTAAACGTGCCGCTGCCGCTGGTGTACGCGACCACCCGCGCGGGCTTGCTGCCCGTGAACTGCGAAAGCGTGCTCATACGAGCCTCCAGCCGAGCCCGGCATTGATGTAGCGCAGCTGCACCGTGGCGGTGGCGCTGTCGATGGTGATGTCTTCGGCCAGGCCCATCAGCAACTGGCCGTTGCGCGCGATCACGTTGTCGATGCGGCCGTTGCCGGCGCTGACCCAGACCACATCACCCGCAGCCGGCGCGGCTGGCAGCGTGGCGGTGCTGGCTGCCGCGTTGGTGAGCACGAGGTGCTGGTTGGCCAGCAGCGCGTTGGCGGCCAGGGTGCTGATGACGAGCTGCGGGGCAGCCGTGCCGGCCAGCGCCCAGTTGGCACCGTCCGCACTCGGGTCGGTGACGCCACCACCGGCCACGGTGCGCCGGTAGGTGTAGCGCGTGGCCGGGCTCCAGACCACGGCGCCCAGGGCGTAGGCGGTGCCGCTGACCCACAGGGCGGCGCCGGCGGATGTGGCGGCGGCACTGGCGTTGGAGGCACTGGCCGTCTGGCTGTCCAGCGCTGCGGCCGCGCTGACAACCGCCGCAGCGGCCTGCGCGGTGGCGCTGGCCTCTTTGGCGTTGACGTTGGTCTCCAGCGCGTTGCCCTCGGTCACGAAGACGGGCAGTGCGCCCAGCAGCGCATCACCCCGGTCGGCAAATGTGGTGGGGTCGCTGCGGCTGGGCGGCGTGGGCAGTGCGGTCATCGGCATCAGATAAGCCCCTCGATTTCAAGATTGCACAGGCTGTAGGTGGGGTAGGCCACGGTGACGCCAAAGTCGCGGTAGAAGCCAAAGACCACCAGCGGCGCGTAAGTCGGGCCTTCGGCGCCGATCCACACGCAGGGCGTGGCGCGCAGGCCGGCCAGCACTTGCTGCACCTTGTTCATCAGTGGCGCGGCAAAGATCAGGTCGGCCGACATGCGCTTGCTGTAGGCGCGCTTGACGAAGGTGGTGGTGCCGAAGGAGTCGGTCTCTTTGCGGCTGTAGTCGATGATCCCGACCTTGGCGCCAAACTGGGTGCCGCCGAGGTCATAGACGGTGCCCACTACCATGCCGCCGCAGCCCACGGTGGCCGCGCCGCTGGCGATGGCCACCGTAAGGCGGGCGGTGCTGTAGGTGGGCAGGTCTGTGAGCACCACCTCGCCGAGCTGCACATGCGGCTCAAAGAAATACTGGTACCAGTCGCCGACGACGGCGCCTTCCAGGTTCACCGTCTTGGTGTACACGGTGGGGCCGGCGGCACCGTCTGTCATGGTGATCTGCGCGCTTTGCCCCACCAGGCCCAACAGGGCCAGGCTGTTGATGTAGCCGGGGGCCAGGGTCACACTCAGGGGGCTGGCCAGCGCGGTGGCTGTGCTGACCTGTTGGTCGAACATGGCCCAGCGGTTGGTGGGCGCCCAGTCCAACCACCACGGTGGGTTGGTCTCGGGTGTTTTGCCCAGGTTGGTGGCTTGCAGGCTCTGGTAGATGCGGTGCGTGCTGGTGCGGATGACAAATGCGCCCGCCGCGTAGGTGGTGCCGGCCGCCCAGGCGGCATAGTCGGTCTCGGGCGCGGTGCTGCTGATGAGCATGGCGTCGGTCACGGCCAGCGGGCTGATCACCTTCATGGCGCTACCGTGGTGGAGACACTGTCGCCGGCTTGCGTCACGCGGCCAAAGATTTTGGCCGTGGTGCTGGTGTGGCCGGCGATGGCGCGGGCCTCAAAGCGCAGGCCGTCCATCTCAGAGCGCAGGCCCTCGACTTCGGCGACAAGCGACTCAACCAGGGCCTCGAGGCGGGCGGTGCCGCCGCCCAGCATGCCGGCGGTTTGCTGCGCGCTCCAGATGCGCGCGGGGCCAGTGGCCTCGATCTCCGGCCCGCGCTCGCCCACCAGGCGCAGGCCGCCGGCATGCCGGCCACCGGCGGCAAAGGCGGGCAGCGGGTCAGCACCGCGCCATTCCAGCAGCCGCAGGGTCTGGGCCAGGCTGGCGGCGGTGCTGGCGCGGATGAGGGCCATCTCTTGCGCGCTGGATGCCGTGGCTCCGGCCAGCTCGAGCATCGTGCGCGACAACTCGGGCAGGCTCGATGCGGCATCCTTGTCGCCGGCGCGGGCCTGCGCGGTGGCCAGCGCAAACTGCGCCCGTACGGATGACAGATTCTGCCCCGGCCCGCCCACCAAGCCGAGGATGCGGCGCACCTCATCAGCGATGGTGGCGCCCACGCTGCGCCAGGCGTCGCGCAGCGATGCGGCTTGATCGGCGGCTTCTTTGGCGGCCTGGGCGGCGGCGGTATCTGCGGCCTGAGCGTCCTGCAGGTCAAAGATGCGCTGTTGCAGGGCGCGGTTGCTGGGGTCCAGCGCCAGCAGCTCGCGCGCCCGCAGGGCGGCGCTGTCGCCTTGCAATTGCAGGAGTTGCTGCTCCAGGCCCGCGCGCTGGCTGGCGATGGCCTGCTCTGCGGCTGCTGCGGCTTGCGCGGCGGTGGCTGCGGCTTCAGTGGCCGCCTTCAGGTCTTGCAGTGCGGCGATCTGGTCAAACAAGGCCCGGTTGCTGTCGTCGAGCTTGAGGCGCTCCAGGGCACGCAGGGCGGCGGTGTCGCCTTGCAATTGCAGGAGTTGCTGCTCCAGGCCCGCGCGCTGGCTGGCGATGGCGGCTTGCGCCTGGGCCACGGCCGCAGTGGCCGCCTGCTCGCCCTGCAGCGCCCAGATACGCTCTTGCAGGGCGCGGTTGCTGGGGTCGAGCTTGGCCAATTCCAGCGCGCGCAGGGCTACGGTGTCGCCCTGCGCTTGCAGCAGCGCTTGCTCCAGGCTGGTGCGCTCGCCGGCGATGTCTGCCGCCGAGCGCGCCGCATTCATGGCCGCTTCGGTGGCGGGCACGAGGTCGGCAAAGGCCTGCGACAGGCCGATGAGTTGCGCGTACTGGCGCGCACCCGCTTCGGTGCTGGTGTCCAGGCCCTGCACCAGCGCGCGGAAGGCTTCGCGCGTTTGCGGCACGGTGTTGATGCCCACGCGCGCCATCTGTTCGCCCAAGCGCGCCATGCCAGCGGCGGTGCGCTCCTGGTCGGTAAAAAAGTTGTCCAGATAGTCCGACAGCGAAGATGCCAGCGCATCCAGGCCGCCGGCGCCACGGATCATGGCCACCGACAGATCAGCGCCGCTGGCCCCCACCGAGAGCAGCGCACCGCGCACGCCCAGCAGCGCGGTGTAGGTGCTGGCCAGGTCGGCAGCGGAGCCGCCCAGCGTGGCCATGATCTGGCCGATGCTGGAGACCAGCGGCGCAAGGTGCGGCCCCATCAGGTTGGTCATGCGGCCTTGGGTTTCGGCGGCCACGATGCTCTGGCGCACGATCTCTGCCGCCACGTCGGCTTGCTTGCGGGCCACATCGCCCAAGCCGATGGCGCTGACGCCGAGCTGCTCCAGCGCGAGCTGGGCGGCCTCTACGCCGGTGGCCACGCGCACGACGGTTTGCAGGTAGCCCTCACCCACTTGCTGGAAGGCGTCCACACCGGGCAGCACGGCCTGGGCGATGCTGTCGCCAGCGGCGCCGAAGACGGCGGTGAGCCGCTCACTGATCTGCTCTCCGGTGAGGCCGTCGAAATTGATCCGGCCGATGTCAACGACAAAACCTTCGAGCCGCTCTTGCACGGTGCCCAGGGCCACGCCCAGCGGGCCGGCGGCGGCTTTGACGGTGTCAGAAAAGCCCTGGAAGATCAGCGTGAACTGGCGCTCAAGCTCGCCGCTGGCGGCTTGCAGTTGGGTGCCGGCGGAGGTGCTTGTGGTGATGCCGAGAAACTTGTTCTTGGTGATGGTGTCGGCGTAGTAGCTGGCGTCGAAATTGCCGCGCGTGATCTGCCCCAGCGTCTGCGGCGCCGCGGTGATGCCCTGGCCGGTGATGGATGTCTTGCGGCCGAAGAGACCGGGCAACTTGCTCTGCACCGCCGCCATGAAGCCGCCGATCAGCGGCAGGCTCGCAAATTCCCGGCCGATGAGCAGGTCATTGAGGGCGTTGCCCTGAAACTTGGTGTCGATGCCGGCGGCGGCGCTGCCGAGCTTGGGGTCGCGCACGATCAGCGTGGCCAGGCCGCTGATGTTGGCCTGGATGCCGCGCAGGGCGTCGAGCATCTGCGCGCTGTAGCGCATGGTCATGGTGTCCACGTCGGCCAGGGCTTCGATGGCTTTGGCGATGGACTCGCTCTTGGCACCGGCGTCGCCCAGCACGGTGCCGGTGCCGGTGTTGGTGGGGGGCGGGCTTGCGCCACCGCCGCCACCGAACGCACCCGTCGCAAAGCCCAGGGCCGCCATGGCGGCGGCCATCAGGGCCATGCGCGGGAAGGCGGTGTACGGGTCGCCCGCGGCCTGGTTGGCCACGCCCGCGGCCGCGGCCGCCGTACCTTTGGCGGCGGCAGCCGCGACCTCGACTGGTATGCTGGCCGTGGCTGAGGCGGCCTGCGCTGCGTCACCCGCGACCTTGGCAGTGGTCACGGCGCCGATGAGGCCCATTTTTTCGAGCGCGGTCTTGACGCTGATGGCCAGCTCGAAGGCGCGGAAGGTGCGCTCGGCGGCCTCGAGCGCTTTGTAGCCCTTGGTGCCCTCCTTGAAGAAGCCCTTGGCCGCGCCGGCCAGGGTGCCGTAGGCGTTGATCTGGGCGCCCTGCTGCTTGGCGTCGAGCTGGGCGAGTTGCTTGGCTGTGATGCCGGCGGCCTGGCGCTGCTTTTCGTAGGCTCCGTCGATCGCAACCAGGGCCTGGAAGCCTTTGACGAAGGCGCTGAGGGACTGGCTGGCTTTGTCGAAGCCTTCGGCAATATTCGCGCCCACGTCGGCGCCAAGAAACGCGTCAACACTCTCGCGGCCGGTCTTGGCTGCAGCCGTGCTGGCGTTGAGCTTCTTCATGGCGATGAGCCTGCCCAGGCTCTCGGCCTGGGCGGCGTAGGCGGCGGCAGCGCGGGCGTCGCCGTCGAGGCCGCTCTCCAGTATCTCGTTCATCAGCGCCGTGGCGCGGGCGTTCTCCAGCTTGCCTTGCGTGTACGCATCCAGCGCCGCTTTGCCGGAGACCATCTCAATGTAGTTCTCAGCCTCTTTGGCGATCTGCTCATCCAGGCCCGCTGTGGTCTTGGCAAGGCCGGCCACGTAGGCGTCTTGGGCCTTGGCCAGCTCGGCGGCAACCTTTGCGCCCTCGGCGGCGCGCTGCAGTGCCTGGCTCTGCGCCATGGCGTTGCGCAGGATGGCGGCGGTGCTGTCGCCCTGGCCCTTGGTGTGCTCGCGCTCGATGTCGGCGAGCTTGACCTTGCCGTCTCGCACGTCGGCCATGAGCGCTATGTAGGCCTTGGTGGCTTCGGTGAGCTTTTGGCCGGACTCGGCCTCGGTGGCGTTTTCGGCAACCTTGAGAGCAGCGGCCCGGGCGCCGTCGGCGTAGCCTTTGAGCAGAGTCTGGTACGCCTCGGCTTGCTTCTTGGCTGCGTCGCCGGTCTTGTAGTGCTCGCCGGCGGCCTGCTTGATGAGCGCCACGTACTCGCCCTCTTTCAAGAACCCGTCTTGCCGCAAGGCCACGAGCTCTTTGACGGTCTTGATATAGCCGTCATCGACCTGGCCGAGTTTGGCGCGGATGGCGGTGAGCTTGTCGTCAGCAGCCTCCTGCGCCTTGGTGGCGGCAAGGTGAGCGGCGAAGCGGGCGTCTTCAGCGGGGCTGCTGGTGTCGCCGGCCTGCAGCAGGGCCAGCTCTTGCCGCAGCTTCTTGATGGCCTCGTTGCGCTCAACGATGACTTTGTTGATGTGGTCCACGGCCTGCGTGCGCCCACCTGCGCGCTCCAGCGCGACCCGTGACGCCGCGTTCGCCGTCTCTAGCGCCGCGATTGAATCCTTTATCCCATCCGCCGTCGCTTGAAACACCTTGAGAGCAGCCACCCCGGCAAACGCAACCACTCGCAGGCCGAGCACCGCCAGCACCACGGGGTTTGCCAGCAACACCGCAGCGAGACCGGCGAGCGCCACCGACACCGCACCGATGGCCGCACCGAACGCATACATGGCTACCGTGGCGGCCACACCCATGACGGCGGCGCCCAGGATGGCGAACATGGGCTCGTGCTTGCGGATGAACTCGCCAACGCTGTCCAGCGCTTCGGAAACGCCCTTCATCGCACTGGCCAACGTGGCAGACGAGCCCGTGGCGCGATCCAGATCGCCGACGAACCGGGTGGTGCTGTTGCCCAGCAGCGTGAGCGACTGGCCCACCGTCATGGTTGCTTTGCTCAGCTCCTCGGCCAGTTTAGGGGCTGATTTTTCCAGCGCTGAGATCACCATTTTCGACGTGATCTCTCCTTGTTTTCCGAGCTCGCGCAGTTGCCCCAAGGGCACGCCCATTCCGTCTGCCAAGGCCTGCGCCAGCCGCGGCGCCTGTTCCATGACCGAGTTCAGTTCTTCGCCGCGTAGCGTGCCACTTGACAGGCCTTGCCCTAGCTGCACGAGGGCGGCACGCATGCTTTCAGCGCTACCACCGCTGATGGCCATGGCGTTGCCGATGGCCTGGGTCACGGTCAGCATGCGCTGCTGTGATACGCCCACTTGCTGCCCAGCGCGAGTCAGGGTGGCAAAGGTGGCGCCGAGTTCAGTGAAGCTCGCGCGTGAGGTTTGCGCCACCCTGTACAGCGCATCGAAGGCGGAGGCCGCCGCGGCCGTGGTGCCGGTGGACAGCAAGAGCCGGCTGCGTAGGGTGGACACCGAGTCTGCCGCTTCGATGAGCCCGCGCGCCAGCCCAGCCAGAGTGGGCAGCATCACCAGCAGCCCCCCACCGTATTGCGCGGTCGTGGTCAGGCGCCTGATCGACTCGGCGAGCTTTTCTGTACCGCCGCGCGCACCGCCGGCGGCGGCGCCCACGTCGTTGAGGCCGCCCGCAAACGCCCGAACCTCGGCGGCGGCGGAGCCCGCGCCGTCGACCATGAGTCGGACCTTGATTTCATCCATCGACATGGCGGATACTCGGGTTGTCAACGCTAGTACCAGGCCGCACCATGCCATTCACCTTGGCCACCGTCCGCTTGATCGGGGTCTTGCTCATCGTCGCGCTTGACTTCTTCGTGCTCGGCGCCAGCAGCATTTCGGGCCTTGTCGTCCAGGCCGCAATCTGGTTGACGCTGATCGGCCTGCCGGTGCTGCTGATCGAGTCGCTTGGCTTCTTGTCAGGCGCTGCGGAGTTTTTCTTCGGCAAGCGCCACTGATCACCCAGCCGGCCGGCGCCGAGCCCACTCGTCCAGCGCCGCCCGCTCCATGACCTGCAGCTCACCAAAGAGACGGCCCTGCTTGCGCAATGGCACACGGCGCTGGCGCATGGTGACCTCGACGCCCGCGTAGCACAGCCCCGTGGCGCCCGCGAAGCCGCTGCGCCACTGGGTTTGCACTGCGCACCACAGCTCAAAGGCGGGCACGTGCGCGGGCCACAGGTAGAACGGCGGGTCGCGCCTGGAGGCGGCGCCGCTGTTGAATACGCCGAAGGCGGCAAGCGCCCCGGCTTCGTCGTCTTGCGCTGGCTCGTCATGGCTGTTGTGGATGTGAAGCTGGCCGCGCGCCAACAGTCGCGCGCACTCGCTCAGTTTTTTTGCTTCTCCGCCTGGCCGTCGGCCAGCACCACGCCGCGCAGGTAGGCGCTGAAAATGATGCCTTCCATGCCGAAGAGGCTGAGCATGCAGTCCAGCGCCTCGGGGCTGAAGTCGGCTGGCTGGCCGTCGTCGCCGGCCACCAGGCGCTGGCCGACCCAGCCGACCAGCTTGTCGTGAAGAAAGTCCTTCACGACGCGGTCTTCGTCTTGCAGGATGGCGCGCATCTCTTCGCTCTGGATGCGCCGCGCCTGCAGGCGGAAATTGAACGCGACGGTCTTGCCGGCATCGTTGGCGGTGAACTTGACCGGGAATTCAATGACGTCGTCGATGACGAGTTTGTAGTTCATGCTGTGCTTGTGGTCAGGGTGGGTCAGAAGCTGGAGACAACGCGCAATTCGTCGTTACCGGCGGTGGGCACGCAGCGGAAATCAAACGCAACCATGCGCTTGCCGTTCACGTCGGCCTTGGTGGGGTTGATGAGCTGCACCGCGGGCAGCCACAGCATCACGCGCTGGTTGGCCACGGTGCCGTGGATCAGGCCCAGGGTGGTGAGGGTGGCGAGCTCGACGTTGCCCATGAGGCCAACTTCTTGCGCGGCGGTGAGGTCCAGCGTGACTTTGCCGCTGACGCTGCGCTGGGTGAGGTCCACCGTCTCGCCGCCCAGCAGCGCGGTGAAGTTGATGCTGTTGCCCAGGTCCACCTCCAGGCCCTGGCTGGGGTAGGTGGTGCCGCCCACGATGGCCGGCGCGGTGGCCGTGGCATGGGTGCCGCCGAAGATGGTGTCCTGCGTGCTGGCGTCAGCGATGACCTGGGGGGTTTTCCACGCTGTCAGCGTGACGGCCGGGTTGGCCACCGCCGTGGGGGTGGAGTACAGGCCGGTGAAGGAGAAGCTCATGACCGGGCGCTCGCCCACGCCCATCTTGAAGACGGCGGTGCCTCGGCAGCCCAGGGCTTTGTGCAGCACGCCGTCGTCGTGCCAGTAGATGGTGAGGCTCTCGAACGCGGTGGAGACGGGCACGTAGTCGGCGCGCACCAGGGCGGTGAGCACTTCGGCCAGGCCGCAGCCGCGCAGCAGCGGGCCCCAGGCGGGCGCGGTGGCGACGGTGCCGGAGCCGGTGAGTTCGATGTCGAAGCCGCACTTTATCTGGCGCGTGCCCAGCAGTTGCTCGCTGCCGCCGAGGTAGGGGCGGATGTTGTCGCGGTCGACGTTTTGCGACTCGAGCGGGGTGATGCTGAGGTTGCTGACGAGCAGCGCGTTGGCGCCGCCGGTGGGGGCGGCGTCAACGCCGTAGGTGGCTTCGATCTTGGCCAGGATGGCGGTGTTGCGGGTGATGCGGGTGGCCATGGGTTACTCCGATGGGTTGCTGGGGGCTGTGGGCGGGGCGGGTGGCGTGGGGGCCGGCTCTGGCAGGTTGGGGGCCCAGGCTTGGGCCCGGGTGTCCCACCGCCACGAGCCGCCGCCGGGCGGGCTGGTGGGTTGCTGGGGATCTGTGGCGGGTGTGGCGTCTGTCATTGGGGGCTCCATGGGGTTACCGGGCGCTGGCCAGCGCGGCATTCAGCGCGAGGCGGAAGCGGCCCGCGAATTCGCGCGCCATGGTCTTGCCGGCCACGGCCACCATGTCCAGCCGCGGCTGGTAGCGCGGGCGGCGCGCAAAGAGGAAGACGGGTTTGGTGTCGCCGCCGTGCGTGCCGCTGCGCTGCCAGATGCCTTGCGCCAGGTGCTGGCCGATGCGGTTGACGACGAAGTATTCGACACCGCCGATGCGTGCAAAGCCGCCTGGGCTCTTGCCGCGCTTGGCCAGCCTGGCTTTGCGTTTGTCGGTCATGTTGGCTCGGTAGCCTTGCTCGCCAAAGGCGCGCAGGTAGCTGATGAGCTGCACGATGAAGCTGCCCTTGACGTTGCCAAAGTCGTCGGCCTTGTCGCTGGTGAGCAGCCACTTGGCAGGCACCAGGTACAGGCCGCGCGGGAGGATGCCTACGCGTTGCAGGGCGACTTCAGCGCGCTTGAGCTTGCGGGCGCCGCCTTGCACTTCGGGGCGCAGGATGTTGACCGGGTCGACGCCTTTGCCGCCAGGGTATTTGGGCTCGATGACGGCTGCCAGGTCGGTGGGGCTGGCTTTCTTGGTGACGCGTGGTGCGCTCAGTATGTAGGGCGTGGGTTCGTCGAAGACGCGGCGCATTTCTTGCTGCACGTCGGCGCGGGCGCTGAACGCGGTGGCGTTGAGCGCGGTGGCGGCGGCGTAGCGCACCTGCTTGTCGACGCTGGCGAATTTGGCGCGCAGTGAGTCCAGGCCGTCGATGCGCAGGCTGATCATGCCGTGGCCTCCAGCGTGCCGGCCGCGGTGCGGTGGTGCACGGTGTAGAGGCCGCTGGTGCGGCCAATGCGGGTGCCCAGCAGGGCCTGGTCTTGGCTGATCTGTGGCTCGCCGATGTAGCTGGCGGCGCCGCCGAGGGTGGTGTCGGCCATGAGGCGGGCATAGACGGCGGCGTGCAGGGCGCGGCTGGCGCGGCCGGCGGCGGTGCGGCCGTCGGTGCGGGCGGCGCAGTCGATGGCCAGGTCGGTAACCCAGTCCACCGGCGCGCCGTTGATGGCCACGGCGCGGGGGACGGAGACCACGAGCGCGACGCTGATGGCTTCAGTCTGGCCCTCGGGCATGTCGGCGGCATCGATTTCTTCTTCAATGCTTCCGGTGGTGACGGGCGTGGGCAGGCGCAGTGCGGTGAGCACGGCGCTGAGGATGGCGTCGTGGGCGTTCATGGGCTACGCCTCGAGCGCGAGAGCGGTCCAGCCCGTGCCGTCAGGGCGCACGGCGCGGACTTTGTAGGTGACGGCGGCCAGCACCAAGGTGCTGCCGCGGGTTGCGGCGCCGGCGTCTGTGGTGGGCAGGCCCGCGCGAGGCTCGCGCGCGCCAACATCGAGCATGTGCTCGTAAGCGTTGCCGAAGATGACGCGCACGGCGCGGCCGTCCAGTGTGGCGGGCACGCCGAAATCCGCCATGTAGGCGGCGAAGTCTTCGACAAAGGCCATGCCGTTGGCTCCGCTCAGGCGCCCTGGCGGGCCTTCTTGGGGGCGACGTCGGCCTCGGTGGCCAGGCGCGTGCGGCCCGCGCCGGTGAGCTCTTTGGCGAGGTCTGGCTCGACGGCGGTGAGTACGTCGCCGACGGCGTAGTGCACGCCGTCGACCTTGACGGCGTCGATCACGACGAGGTTGACTTTCTTGGGTTCGGCCATGTGGGTTGCTCCTGGGGGTTGCGTGTGACTGGGTGGGCCTGGGCTGGCCTGGCTTACGGCGTGAGCGCGTCGTCCATCGACGCAAAGGCGCCGGGTTGACGGCACAGGAAGTCGAAGAACTGGTTGAGCGTGATGCGCACCTGGCCGGTGGTGGCCAGGCTGTACGGGTCGACCGTGACATCGAGGCCGCCGAACAGGCCCATGACGAACATGCTCCAGTCGCTGGAGAAGAGCAGCGACGAGCACACGCCGGCGCTGACGCCCTTGGTCAGGTTGCTGGGCACGTTGTTGCTGACGCCTGCGCGGTAGCCGTTGAGCGGGCGGTCGCCCGTGTCCCAGATGAACGGCAGGTTGGCAGCCTTCTGCACGTTCTTGCTGGTGTTGACGGCTTTGGTGTTGACCAGGTAGCCGGCGCGCGTGGTCATGCCGGCGTTGACGTTGGCGCACGCCGCTTCGAGGCCGGTGATGTGGCCCCAGGCCAGCGCCAGGCCGTTGGCCCCGCCCACGACGGAGCCGATGCCGCTGACGTTGCGGATGCCGCGTGCGTTGGGCGCGGTGCCGTTGCCGTTGATGCCCTGGTTTTCGATGAGCACGGCGGCGCCGTCAACGAGGTCTTGCCGCAGCATGGCCTCAATGCCGATCTCGCTCTGGATGATGGATTGCTTGCTCGGGTCGACAAACGCGCTGATGCGCTTGGGGCTGAGCACGGGCAGCGCGGTGGTGGGCTGGGTTTCGGTCGCGACTGCGATTTCGGTCAGCGCGGCCAGGGTGCCGGCCACGGTCTTGCGGGGCACGGCAATGTTGCCGCGCAGGCCGGGCAGCACGGTGACGCCGAGCTGCATCAGCACCATGGCCGGGCGCAGCACGTCGGTCCACATGTCTGCGGCCACGGAGGTCTGCACCAGGTTGCCGGCTTCGGTGGGCGCCGCCACGGTGAAGTCGCGCTTTTCGCGCGCGCTGCGGCCGTGCAGGCCGGCGAACATGATGTCGGCTGGGATCAGGATGCCTTCGGCTTCGCGGCCCATCATGCGGGCGATCTCGGTGCTGACGTCGCGCTCGAAGCCGGCATCGACATTGAGGCCGGGGATCTGCGCCTGGATGGCGCGCAGGAAGCTGTACTGGCGCGCCTCTTTCTTGGTCACGCCCACGCCGGCCAGGGTGCCGGCATCGGTGGCGCCGGTGGTCATGCGGGCCATGATCAGGTCGTTGAATTTCTGGGTATCGGCGCCGGTGGCGATGGCTTCGCTTTCGTCGCCGGCCTTGAGCCACTGGCCGTAGGTTTTGGCCAGGCGGCCGATGGTGGCGGCGTTGGTGCGGAATGCCTCGTCGCCCTGCAGGGGCTCTTTGGCGGCTTGTGTCGCTTGGGTCATGGTCTGCTCCTGTCGGGGTTGAGCGGGGAGGGTTGGCGCGGGCGCGCTCTCGGGGGTTTGCGCACTGGCGGTGCGGCCGAGGCCCACCGTCATGTCCGCTGGGATGCTGACGAGGCTGCTTTCGAGCGGCCGCCATTCGGTGACGCGGTAGGTGGACACGTCGCCGTCTTTCTTGATGAGCTCGAGCTCGCGGATCTCGTAGCCCACGCTGACGTTGACGCGCACGCCGTCGCGGGCGTCTTGCATCTGCAGCTCGGCCTGCGGGCTCTTGCCAAAGCGCACGACGGCGCGGCCGCGGCGGTCTTTGAGCCAGGCGCGCGAGATGACGCCGATTTGCTCGTCGGTGTCGTGGCTGCACAAGAATGGCGCGCGGCCGCTGGCCAGCCAGCCGAGATCGACCTCGGTGGACTTGTGGCCAAGGACCTCGATGCCCCACCAGCGTTCGTACGGCTCTTCGCTGCTGAAGCTAATCTCGAACTCTCGTTCGCCCAGGTCGGCGGAGCCGCGCAATGTGGCGTTGCGTACTGCGGCGCTGCTGTAGTCGGCCAGCGAGGGCGTCGCGGCGGGGGCGGCGGCATCACCATCGCCCTGCCCCTCTTGGGCGGCCTCGCGCGCCGGTTGCGCGGGCGGCGCGGTGCCAAGGCGCAGGCGCTGGCCGGGGGTGAGTGCGGCGAGGGCCGCCGCGAGCGTGGCGCTTCCAGGGGCGTCGGCGCGGGCCCAGCAGTCGCGGTGGACGATGAGTGGGGCGGTCATGGGGCTGCCTCCGTAGCGGTGGCTTCGGGCTGCGCGGCGGCGGGTTTGGCGATGGGCGCGCCACTGAACCAGACGGGCAGGGGCAGATCGAGGGCTTTGTAGCGGTCGCGCAGGCGGGCTTTGTCGATCAGCACTTCTTCCAGATCGACGCCTTGTTCGTCGTTGATCTGGCGCAGGCTGCGCATGTCGTACGTCATGGCGGTGGTGCTGGCCTCGATGTCTGCGCGCGGGTCCACCCAGGCCCAGCCCGGCGGCTGGAACGTGGCGGCCTGCGCGAACTTGTCAAATCGATCGGCCGGCAGCGTGGCGCCGCTGGGCAGGCGCACGCTGCCGGTGAGCAGCGCGGTCTTGAGCCAGTCCATGAACACGGGGCGCACGAAGGCGTTGATGAACCACTTCTGCAGCGCGCGCCAGTGGCGCCGCTCGTTGAGCTCGGCGATGCGGGCCGAGCTGTAGTTGACGCCGGTCATGTCGCCGGTGAGGTTGTGGTGCGCGACGTTGAGGCCGGCGGCGATGCCGCGCATGCACACGGTGACGAAGGCGCCGAAATTCTGGTGCGGGTAGTCGGGGTTGAAGCTCTCGAAGCTGACGCCAGGCGGCAGGGCTTCGAGCATGCCGGCCTCGACGTCTTGCACGAGGGCGCCGGTGGCGTCTTTGTACTGGTCCCAGGTGAGATCGGCTGAGACGGCGTCTTTGTCGACCGTGTAGAAGCCCATCTTGGCCGCGCCGATCTTGGCCGCGACCACGGCGTATTGCTCGTAGGTGTCCAGCGTATTGGCGCGCTTGAGGACGCTGGCGGCCCAGGGGTAGCCGCGCACTTGCTCGGGCCGCTTGAGGACAAAGCCGTGCAGCAGGTCGGCAGCGGGCACGCGGTCGGCCATGGGCTTGGGGGCCAGGCCCGAGCCGCTGTCGCCGGGGTGGGCGCTGTACAGGTGCAGGGCCACGGGGCGGCCCAGGGCATCGATCTCGACGCCCATGCGCACGGCGTTGCCACCGCGCAGCGCGGGGGCTGCGTTGCGGCTGCCGTCGATGCGGTCTACATCCAGCAGTTGCAGCGCGTAGCCGCAGGGCAGGCTGGCAGCGCGCACGCGGCGCACGAGGTATTCGCCGTCGCGCGCGGCGGCGGCCACCACGGTGCGGCAGACCTCGCCGAAGCTGAGCTGGCCGGTGACATCGCACGCGCCGCGCTGGCACCAGCCCCACCACGCGTCTTCAACGGCCTGGTTGGCCACTTCGTCAAGCGTGTCGGAGCCGTCGCGCAGTTTGGCGCGCACTTGCAGGCGCGGCGGCTCGGCGCCGACAACGTTGTCTTGCACGAGCTCCAGGAATCGGGCGCCCATGTCGGTGTTGACGGCCCAGTCGCGGCTGCGCGCGCGCAGCGCCAGGAGGGAGCCTTCAAGGTCGGCGTTGATGCCGCTGTTGTGGGTGATCCACCCGGCGCTGAGGCGGTCGCTGGCGCCGGCGGCAAAGGCGCGGGCCTCGGCCACGGGGGCCGGGGCGTCGGCGCCGAAGGCACGCACACCGCCGACCAGGGCAAATGCCGGCTGCGGCAGGCCGGCCACGGCGCTGCCGCTGGCCTGGCGGCGCGGCTGCCCGCTGCTGTGGCGGCGCAGGCCGGCCATGGCGGCACCAAGTTCGCGCTCGGCGGCCTGCTCGCGGCGCTGGCGCTGGCGCGAGGCGGCAAATTCGGTGAGGATGGAGCTGCCTTTGAAAGGGCGCAGCGCGAGGTCGTCGGCGGCGGTGGCCGGCCGGGGTGCTGTGCTGGTAGCGCCTGAGGTCATGACCACACTTTGGCGGGCCGGAGGCGACATTTACAGGCCCAAAATGTCGCGGCTATTCAGGGTGTCCGCACGAGGATGCGCCGCACGGTGCCGGTGCCATCGGCCAACCCGGCCGCCCGGCGCTCGGCGGCGACTTCGGCTTTGAGTTTGGCTTCGAGCTTGATCAGGTCTGGCAGCGGGTAGCGCCAGAGCTCGCGGTCGTTGATCTTGTAGCGCTGCACGCCGTCACCGGCGCGGCCGGTGAGCATGGCGGTGACGGCGGCCAACGCAAGCTCGGCGGCGCTGCGTGTGTCCAGCCCAGCACTGGCGCCGATGAGGCTGGCGCGTACGTCCAACTGGCCGGCCTGGATGCGGTAGCGCTCGCCGCCCAGGCTGGCCCAGATTTCCCACGCGTAGGAGCCGGCGGCCCAACTGACGGTGGCGGCGGCGGCGACCTGGAGCAGGTGGTCGGTGCCATCGGCAGTGCTGGCCACGCTGAGGTTGGTGCCGCCGGCGCGGGGGTTTAGGTAGAGGGTCAACGCCCAGCCGGCGGCGGCGCTGTAGTCGGCCACGCTGACGCGGTAGTTGAGTGTTTCGCCGGCGACGAGGCTGGTTTGCATGATGAGGTGTCCTATGGTTCGATGGCGGGGCCGATGGCGCGGCGTGGGCGCTGCAGGGCCATGCTGGTTTGCGCGCTGCGGCTGGGCAGGGTGATGCCGCGCGGGGCGCGCACGATGGGCGCCAGCGAGGCCTGCGCGATGGTGGGTGCGTATGACGCCAGCACGAGCGCGGCTGCGCCTGGTGTGAGCGAGACGCTGGATGTCCGCACCAGCACCGGCGCAGACCCGGCCAGGAAGAGCGCGGCGGCGCCAGGCACGAGCGACAGGCCGTTGGTCTGCGTGAGTGCGGGCGCGTAGGTGGCCAGCGTGAGCGGCGCAAGGGCGGGCACCAGGGCGATGTGTGCTGTCTGCGCGACGCTGGGCGCCGCTAGCGCCAGCACGAGGGCGGCGGCGCCAGGTGTGAGCGATGCGCTGGATGTCTGCACCAGCAGTGGCGCGGGCCCGGCCAGTACGAGAGCGGCGGCTACAGGCACCAGCGACAAGCCGTTGGTTTGCGTGAGTGCTGGCGCGTAGGTGGCGAGCGTGAGCGGCGCTATGGCGGGTACCAAGGCGATGTGGGCTGTCTGCGTGAGTGCGGGCGCGTAGGCGGCCAGCGTGAGCGGCGCAAGGGCGGGCACCAGGGCGATGTGTGCTGTCTGCGCGACGCTGGGCGCCGCTAGCGCCAGCACGAGGGCGGCGGCGCCAGGTGTGAGCGATGTGCCACCACCACCCACCCCCACCGGCACAAACACCCGGCGCGCCGGCTGCGCGACTAGCTGCCACGGCCGCTGGCTGATATCCAGCACCGCAGCCGGCGTGAGCACCCGGTTCCACAGCGCCATCCAGTAGCCCGTGCCGCCGGTGTTGGCGAGCATCTTCACCTCGGTGAAGCTCGGGTCTTGGTAGATCGCGCTGGTGGCGTCGGCCGTGCTGCCGAACTGGCGCCCGGCGTCATAGCCGATCAGCGTGGCGCCGTCGTGCGTGAGGCCGCGCACTTGCGGGCCAGCGGCCCAGGTGCCGGCGCTGCTGGCATAGCCCAAATCCGCACGCACGCCACCGGCCGAATAGATGAAGCACCCGCGAGTGTTGGAGCCGTACAGATTCCACAGCGCGAAGCCTGAACCGCCCGAAGTGACAGCCGCAAAAACGCTGGTACTTCCGCCAAACCCTACGGTGTCGAAGAACGCCAAGAACGTGACGGGCTTGGCCGCGATCTTCCACGGCGCGATGATGGCCTGCACGCCGCTGTAGCCGCTGGTGGCGCCCACCTGCGCGGTGGTGGCCACGCGGCCGATGCCGACCGTGGCTGGCGTGAGCACGCCGCCCGGCGTGAAGGCGATCTTGGGGTTGACCAGATCGCGTGCCTTGCCCGGCCCGACCCACAGCAGCCCGACCAGGCCGGCCGTGTGCGGGTTGCTGGCGTCGATGCCAGCCGCGCCTTGCGGCTGCGCCAGAGCCAGCCCAGGGCGGCGGATCAGGTACATGGCGCCGTCAGAGGTTGCTGATGCTGGTCAGCTCGGAGAGGTAGGCCTCGACGGTGACGGCCTGGCCGGTGTTGCCGGTGAATTCGACCTCGAGGTGCATGACGCTGTCATCCACGCGGATGCTCTGCTCGGTGGTGGCATTGGCCGTGGTGCCGCCGCCGAAGACGAAGATGGTCTTCCAGTCGGCGCCCGCGCCGGCGGCGGCCGGTGTCACGCCAGCGTTGTGGGCGATGAGCACGCGGCCTTCGCACTGCGCGGTGGGGCCGGTGACGCCGTTGATGATCTTCAGCGTGAGCGTGCCGCCGAAGGTGGTGCGCTGGTCGCTCGTGCCGCGCGTGGTGCCGGCCGCCGCGTTGCTGGTGGCCGCAGCGACGAGGGTGCGGACGGTCTGGTTGGCGGTGGCGGTGCTCATACCAGCAGGCTCCCGTTGTCGGCGTAGATGGCCTGGCGCACTGCGAACTCGCTCACCGGGTCTGGCACGGCGGCCAGTCCCTTGAGCGCTGTGGCCTCGGCGGTGGTGATGGCGCTGCCGCCGGCCAAGGCGTCGAGCATGGCGCGGGTGGCGCTGCTGCCGATGTCCAGGCCTTCGGGCTGCCCGAGGAATTTGAGGGCGCGGCGCACCACGCCGGCCAGCGGGTGGGCGCTGGCGGCAAAGGCGTCGAGCTTGGCCAGCACGGCGTCGGCGGCGAGCGGGCCGCCGGGGTAGCGCTCCAGCACGCCGGCCTCGGACATGCGGTGCGGCTGCACGATGGTGCGGCCGAGCGAGAGGGCCTCGGCGATGGCCTGGGTGCCGTTGACTTGCGGCACCAGCGCCAGCAAGGCGGGGCTGGCCTGGATGGCGGCGCGGATGTCTTGCGGGGTCATGGCGGTGCGGCCGGTCAGGTGATGGTGAGCACGCCGGCCGCATTGGGCGTGACGGTGAGCGTGTTGCCGGCGGTGGTGAGCGGGACATCCGCCGGCGTGCCGTCACCCAGGAAGTGCGCGAGCAGCGGGTTGGTCTTGCCGTTGAGGATGCCCAGGTAGTACAGCACCGCGCGACGCCAGGCCGGGATGCCGGTGCCGCTGGCCGTCCAGACCAGTGGCGTGCTCCAGGTGAACTTGATGACGCCGCCGGTGTTGGTCAGCGCGATGACAGATGGCGCGGCGCCGCCGGTGAGGTAGCCATTGCCGTTGGCGATTTCGTTGACCGAGGCCGCCGCCCACACTTCATCGGTGGCGTTGGCCGGCACCCACGCCGAGGACACGAGCGCGAGCCTGAAATTGGCGGCGGTGGCCGCGAGCAGGTCGGTTGCGTTGACGAGGTTGAGTTTTGCGAGGTCGGGGACGACCCAGGCTGCTGCTGCCATGTGGGGTTACTCCTGGTGGATTTGCGGGCGCCGCGATGCGCGCGTGGCCGACGGTGCCACCTTGGCGGCGACATTTACAGGGTCAAAATGTCGTCAGAAGAGCGCGTTGCACTTGACGCTGGCTGATACCCTCAATTTCGGCAATGCGCTGCGTGGACATGCCCTCGGGCGGCGCCGCCATCGCGCGGATGCGCTGCGCACGCTCAGTGCGCGCTTCGGCGCCGGCGCGCGAGATGTACACGCGCAGTTGCTCGCCAGCGTAGAGGTCGCGGATGGCGCGCTCGATGGCTGCGCCCAGGTCACCCAGGCGGATGCTGGTGCGGGCTTGTTGCACCTGCGGGTGGCCCGCGATGCCGTGCGCCAGCTCGCGCAGCTGCGCGACGCGCCTGGTACCGACGCGCTGCATGCTCATGGGCGGCGCGCCCTCGGCGAGCGGCTCTGGTAGGCATGCCAGATGCCTGGAGCCGGGGCTTGCAGCGCGGCGCCGGCCGCCGGCTCGGTGGGCGTTGCCGCGCGAGCATCGGCGGGTTGCGGCGCGTCAAAGAGGCTGCGCTCTTCGACGCGGCCGTGCCACTTGGCCCAGTCGGGCTCCTTCCAGCGGTCGATCTGTTTCATGTGCGCGCCGGCCAGCGCGTACACGGCACAGTCGAGCGCTTCGTTCCGCCGACCGGCCGGCTTGACCCATTCGAGCCGCGGGTGGCCTTTGACGTAGCGTGTGACCAGCCGCTCACTGGTGAGTTGCTCAAACACTTCAGGCGCCAGGTGCTTGCTCAGGTGCACGTAGCCAGGGCCCGGATCGGCGATGCGCAGGCGGCCATAAATTTCGGCCTTCGCAGTATCGGTGCCGATGGGCCAGAGCTTGACGCCGCGGCGCTGCTTGTCGCCGCGCCAGTTGATGTCTTGCTCACTGGGTTTGCCGATGACGGACTTGCCGGCCTGGCTGGCGCCTTTGACCGCGCACACGCCGGCGTGTTGGTGTGCGCGGGCGTAGACATAGACGGCTTGCGTGTGGTGGCCACCTGAATCGATCATGACGGCCAGCAGCGGCGCTGGGCGGCCGCTGGCGTGAAGGATGGGGGTGCGCCGGTACTCGGTGAGCTCGGCCCAGGGGCTGCCGGCCTCGCTCTCGGGCAGCGCCGGGTCACCGTAGATGATGTGGCGGTCGACGAGCTGGCGCTCCATGCCGCGGCCCCAAGCCCAGACGTACGCTTCGAGCCGATCGCCCTGCACGTCGACGCCTGCGGTGCACACGAACAGGCCCCAGTGCACCTGGCGCAGCGGAATGTCTGCGGCGCGGCGCAGCAGGGCGTGCTGGTCGGCTCTGTCGCCCTGCTCTTCAAATGTCTCGGCCAACCTGGTGTTGACGAATACGCGCAGGAGGCTGGGGTCGCCGCTGCGGGTGGCCTGCATGGCACGCTCCCACTCCGTGACCAGGGTGGTCCAGCTCAGCCAGCCCAGCGGGCTGTAGAGGCTGCTGAGGTGGAAGCCGCGCACGCGGCCATCGTTGGCGTCCGGGGCCTGCGGCACCCAGTAGCCGTCTGCCAGCATGCTGGGCTTGTGGTGCTCGCGGATCTCGCCGCCGCAATGGCTGCACACGTAGCGCACGGTGTCTGCGATGGCGCCGCCTTCAGGGCTGCGGTCCCACTTGATCCCATGCTCTGTATTTGCACCCCAGACCAGCGCCTGGTGCTGGCCACAATGCGGGCACGGAACCTCGAAGTAGCAGCGGTCGCTTTCGAGGTAGGCCGCCTCGATGCGGCTGAAATCCTTGGTGGTGGGGGTGCTGGTCTTGAGGGTCTTGCGGCGGGCGAATGTGCTTTGCCTTGCTTCGGCAAGTTTGATGGGGTCGCCTTCGCCGTCCACATCCATCGGGTAGCCGTCGATCTCATCCAGGAACAGGTCGCGCACGGGCATCGAGCGCAGGCCCGCCGCGCTGTTGGCGCCGGCAATGGCCATGAAGCCGCCCGCGAATTCCTTGAGCAGCGTGGTGTTGGCCTCGTCACGACTGCGGTTTTCTCGTACCTTGCGGCGCAGGCGCGGTGACTCTTCGATCATGGGCGAGAGGCGCTGGCGGCTGTAGCGTTTGGCCATGTCGATGGTGGGCTGCACGATCATGATGGGGCCCGGGTTGGTGTCGACCAGGTAGCCCAGCCAGTTGCTGCCGATGGTGGTCTTGCTGGTCTGGGCGCCCCACATGAGGATGACTTCGTCAACGAGGCTGTTCTGGCTCAAGCAGTCCATCGGCTCGCTGGCGTAGGGCGTGCGACAGATGCGGTACGGCCCGGGCTCGGCGCTGTCTTTGCTGCTCAGGATGCGATAGCGCTCGGCCCACTCGGTGACGGTGATGAGCGGCGGCGGCGCCATGAACTCGCGGAAGATCTCGGCGACGAGCACCTCGGCGTCAAGGACATCCCCGCAGAAGACAGCGCGCGCGCCCATCACTCCGCCTCGGTCAGCTGGGCCAGCGCAGCAACGATCTCGGCGCGCAGGATGCGGTCCATGCTGGCGGCGGTTGCCTCGGCAACCAGCAGCGGGACCACGCGCGCCGGCAGTTGCAGGAATGACTCGCGCAGCGCCGCAGCGCGCTTGCTGAGCGCGGCGCGCACGTCGGCGGCGCGCACCAGGTCGCCGTTTAACTCCGCCAGCTTGCGCTCGGCCAGGTTGGCCTCGGCGATCTCGCGCCGAGTGCGCGCCTGATCGTGGCTCTCATCATTGGCCGGCACTCCATGGCCGCCCGCATCGGCAGGCGGCTTCGCCTGATGCTGCAGCGCGGCCGGCACGACCTTGCGGGCGGCTACGTTCTGGCGAGACAGGCGCCAGTTGAGCGCGCTCTCGACGGAGTCCACCGGCATGCCCAGCTTCTTCAGCTTCGTGATGGCGGCCGGCGACAGATCCATGGCCCGCCCGATGGCTGCCTGCGACAACCGGACCACTGCAGCGGCATCACCGTTCACCATTTACAAACACCGTTCACTAGCGCAATGCGGCGGTTCGAATTACCCGTGCGGGGCCGTTTCCAGGAAGGACCCGCGAGCCCCACCCAACCCACGGCGGTGGCGGTGGGGTCGCGCCGAGTGGCGGGNNGGCAGCCGATGCCGATGCCGGCTCTGCGGCCTGCGTCGCCGTCGGCTCGCCTGCCATGCTCCGTGCTCTCGCGCCGGCCGTCGACTGCCACATGCCTTTTCCTGACCAGCCGTATTGGTTTTTCACCGGCCGTCGATCAGCCTCCGTCGTGCGGATTCGGGGCGTGTTGGGCCTCATCGCAGGCCTCCAAACGCCGCAGAAATCGGCGTGACGCCCGGCGGCAGCGGTGCCATCGGCACCGCCAACGGCGGCCCTGTTGCCGTGACAGCGGGGGGTCCGGGTGGTCGGTCGGGAAAGGGGGTAGGGGGATTTATATATCCCTGTCCCTGTCCCTTGCCCTCGATGTTGGGTCGGTTTCGGTGGGTTGTTGCATGCGACAACGCCCCTTGTTCGTTGAACATCGGGCGATGTTCAACTAACACCGCCGCATTCGCGGCGGTTGTTGCGTCGCTGTTTGAAGTTATCCACAGGCGATTTACCATGAATTCAGCGAAGCTCGGCGCCGGTGTTATGGTGTTCTGACGCTTATTGCGCATGTGTATGCGTGAACATTCGGTGGCGTGCATCCTGCGCAGCTTCGATTCCCACGCCTCGCGCGCCTTCTCGGCCACGACAGGGTGATACAGCCGGCCGTCAGCACAGCGCACAAAGCCACGCAACGCGCCCGCTCGCACGCGCATCCACTCCTTCACCACCCGGCCATAGCCAGCCAGCACCGAGAGCACGCGGTCGTCATCCGGCAGCGACGCCGCCGGCACCTGGTGCCACGCCGCCGACCACAGCAGCACCGCAGCCCAGCATTCCTCGGGCGATTGCAGCGCCGCCATGTCGCTGTCGCGCAGGCGCACCACGCTCAGTGGCATGAACTCAAAGTCACGCAGATCGCAGTCCGCAGGGGTCAGCGGCTGTACCGCCGGCGCGTCGCCTTGTGGTGTCATCAGCGCCCCCGCTTCGCGCCCTGCCCCGCCACGCCGGCCGCGGCCAGCATCGACGGCAGCGCCTGCAACTGCTCCAGCACCTGGGCCAGCGCATGGTCTCGCGCTGAACCCTCGTCGCCCAGGTACTTGGCCACCAGCCAGTACACCGGCTGCTTGTCACCCGTGGTCTGGATATAGCGCTCGAGGTCGTCCACGCTGAACTTTCGGTGCGGGTCATCGCTCAGGGCCACCGAGAGGTTGCCAGGCGACAGATCGAGATCTGCCGCCACCGTCTTGAGCCCGCGCCGGTACACCCCCTGCGCCACGCAATCGCGCAGGCTGCGGTGGGTGGTGACGAGCGAGCCGTCCAGATCAAGCGTCATCTGCCGGCGCGAATCAGTGAGAACTGCTGATGGCATTTGCTCTCCGTGCTTTGCGGTGGTTATCACTGACGGGCGGCACGATGCAGGGCATGGAACCCACGTTCACGCAGCCGTCAGATGCTGAAGAAGTAGCCCCCGGCCAGCAGGCCAGGGGCAAAGCCCGCGGGGCGCGCAGTGCGGGCGCGCCGTGGTCCGCGGGTGGAGAAAGCGGGTGGGCGCCCTGCCCTGGTTATGCTGGCGGCTCCTACACACACCAGCCCAAGGAGGGCGCCCATGCCTGTTATCGAGAACGCAGACGGCACGGCCACCGTGTTGGGCCACACGCTTGGCACGGAGCAGATGGGTCGGCTGATCCATGCGCTGCTGGTCGCGCGCAGCCGCATGACGCCGGCCGTACCGATGCGCCTGATGGAGCAGCCAGATGCTGAGCTGCTACACATCGGCGACCCCGCATTCGCTGTGGCCGCACATGGCGCCGATGGCGTCCTCCTGGCGGTGCGACATCCCGGTGCTGGCTGGCTCGGATTGCGGCTGGACAAGCGGGCCGTCAGCACGCTGCATGCCGCACTCGGCCAGCGGCTGCGGGGGGAAGCAGTCGCATTCCTGGATGACCAGGTCGCCGACCCGGACGCTGCGAAGCACTGAGGCCGAAGGCCCGCCATCGAAGACCACGACATTGCCGGCGAAGAAGTCACGCACGCAAACGCTGGGCAGCATTGAACTGCTCCGCTCACGCTGCATCGCGCACCTCCTGCGGCCCTGCCACATCGATACACGGCCTGCCCCCCGGGTGCGGGGATCTCACCCGCTTCGCTACGATGGCGCGTCCTACGGCAACCACCATCGCGAAGGGGCGAGATATGACCAGCAGCGAGATCAACCAGATCACCAGCACGCGGGCCGACTTCGGCACGCTGACATTGGCCGATGGACGCCAGATCGAATTCATAGATTTGCACCTGGGTTATCTGCAAGGGGGCACGCATCACACGGCGCCTGTGCTGACGATGACACCGGATCAGGCCCGGTCGCTGGCGCTTGCGCTGCTGAGCGCAGCCGACAAGGCTCAAGAAACGGGCAAAACTTCAGGCGCACCGCTCCAGTAACTACGCGGGCCAGGATTTGCTGCTCACGCTGCATCACGCACCTCCGCTGGCCGGGCCACATCCATGCACGGCCGGCCCGCCGCGTGCGGCCAGGCGGGGTCTGGCACGCGCTGCCAGCGCATTGGTGGGGGCGGAGCCCCGTGCAAGAATTTGCTTTCCACAACGTCAACCTGCACGGGCGCCCCCATGAAACATCCGAAGACCATCACCATAGGCGCGCTACGCAACGACTTGGCGCAACTGCTCGCCATGTCAGACGAGACCGAGCTGTACTTTGGCGACGGCACGTTGAGCTTCTACAGAGTCAAGCCCCGCGGGCCTGTGGGAGGCCCAGCGTTGCTGCAATTCGAATTCAACGAGGTCTTCGTGATCACATCCGACCCGCAACCCGACTGAGCGAACGCGATGGCTTCGTCTATCGCCTCGGGCAGACACCTGCTGAGCGCCCTGGCTTTGAGCACAGGCGCATAACTCGCGTCGCGCTGCTCGCCGCGCCACAGCGTGATAGCCAGCTTGCCGCTGGCTGCCACGTCAATTCTGATGAACACGCCGCGCTGCGGCACAAGACCCACGCGCTGATCCCGACACAAGCGGTCCGCTATGCGTTGGGCGCTCAGCGCCAGGAGCCCAAGTGCGCGTGAATCCTCATCAAGGAACGTCATCACGCAGCCTCCTGCTGGGCGGATGGCGGCGCGCGCAGCACGCCCCACTCGATGTCGGGGCGCAGGTCTTCGCAGCGCACCGCGCCGCCGGTGGCGCGCTCGATGGCTGGGCAGTGTTCGGCTGGCACGCGGCCGCGTTTTTTCCACATGCTGGGCGAGCTCGCAGGCACAGCCAATTCGCGGGCCAGTGCGCCCGCGCTGCCGATGTGCCGGATCGCGCAGTCCAGAGCGGTTGTTCGAGGTAGGTTGTGCATCACGATTGTGATAATGCCACAACCACCAACGTGATGCAAATATGCGGCGCAATCACGGTTGTGAAAACCATAGCCGAACGACTCAAGCAAGCCAGAGAAGCGCTCCACCTCAGTCAGGAAGAGGTCGCCGCCGCTGCCGGCGTAAGTCAGGGCACCATCGGAAACATCGAATCTGGGCTGCGCAAGAGTCCGCGCGAGTTGCTGGCCATCGCTGCTGCGGTGCAGGTCAGCCCTCTGTGGCTCAAGACCGGCAAAGAGTCGGCGGCCCCACCCAACGCCTCCCCCGCCCTCACCGCCGACCTGGCCGGGGCGCTGGAGGTGCTGGGCATCGCGCTGGCGCACGACATGCCGGCCGATGTGCGCGAGGACGTGGCCGACACCCTGGCCAAGCTGGCGCGGCGCAGGGGCGCCGGGCGCCACCAGGCCGAGTTGCTGACCCTGCTCAGTGCCCCGCCTGGCAAAGCCCAGCGCACCGCGTGAGCACGGCCGCCATCTACACCTTGCCGCGCCAAAGGCTGGCCGTCAACTACAAACCTTCGCGGCTACCCCGCGCATCGGTGGCCTGCATTCGCGGCGCGTGGGGGCTGTGGTGACGACAAACCAGCGAAGGGCGCAGAATGCGCGCTGAACCATGAGCAACACCAGGCCGGACAAACTTGAGAGGTACCACGCCCCTCGCCCTGTGCAGCCCACGCCAAGGCCGCCGCCGGCTCCGCCGCCACCCCCACCGAGGCCGAAATGAACGAAGACTACCTGCAAGACCTGTGGAATCGCCGACAGGCGTTGAAGCTGCGGGCGCTGAGCAACAGGCTCTATCAGCAAGACCGCTGGCGGCTGCTCGAACGGCGCGAAGGCATGGTCAAGGTAGCGTCCCTGCTGGCCGGGTCCGTGGCGCTCTCCCGCGTGCTCGACCCCACCGTGGTAAACGCCTGCGTTGCCGTAATCTTCGCCGGCACCAGCGCGTCACTGGTCTTCGGCTGGAGTGCCAAGGCCCGCGACGCCAGCCGGCGCGCCGCAGACTGGACGGCGCTGGAGCGAGACATCGAAGCGGCCGGTGAGCGCCAGTTCACCGAGCAGCAGTTGGACGCATGGACGGGCCGCGCAGCGGAGATTGAAGCAGGCGAAGCCGGCATGAACCGTGCGCTGTACGAGCGCGCGTACGCCCGGGCCTGCGAGGCGCTTGGGCTGACGCCCGTGCGCGCCGCCACCTGGTGGGAACTGCACCGCCCCGTCGTGCTTGTGCCGTAGATCAGGCCGCCCGCCCCGCGCTGGCTTTCTACTGGCGGTGGCGCTTGTGGTTCATGCGGGCGCCGCCTCCACATGCATGCGCAGCCCCAGCGCGCCCAGCACCTTCAGCACCGTCGCGAAGCTCGGGTTGCCGTCTGCCGACAGGGCCTTGTAGAGCCCCTCGCGGCTGATGCCGGCCGCCCGCGCCGTCTGCGCCATGCCGCGCGAACGGGCCACGTCGGCCAGCACCTGGGTGATAAAGGCCGGGTCGTCACCGGCTTCTTCAATTGCGGCTTGCACGAACAGCGCGCAGTCCTCGGGCGTCTGCAGGCTGTCCTGGATGTCCCACTTTGTCGTCTTCAGGGTCATGGCTTCCACTCCTTGGCCAACTCGATGGCCGCGGCCGCCTCAGGCCGCCACCTTCATCAGCACGAAATCGACGTGCACGGCTTCGTACGGGAAGCTGATCTGACCGTCGGCCGTCTTGTCCAGCAGGCCGCACAACAGCAAGGATTGCGCGTCGGTATGCACGCCCTTCACGTCGCGCCCAACGCGGCGCGCAAGCTCGCGCACGCCCAGCGGCCCGGCGCCCGTCAGCGCCTCCAGCAGCCCCCAGCGGTTGGGGTTGAGCGTGCGCAGCAGGTCTTCGCGCGAGCGGAAAGAATAGCGCGGCGTGGCTTCGGGTGTGCCCGAGCGCAAGGTGGCCTTCATGTCGGCCGCCACCTGCTCCAGGCTGCGCACATCGATGGTCAGCATCTTCTCGTTCATCGCGGTCACCTCAAGTAAGGGGCAGCGTCGGCCCAGAAGTCGTCCACCAGCCGGTCCAACGTGGTGAAGGTGTACGGCACCTGGCGCCCGCCCAGGTGCTTGTGGTCGCCCTTGCCAGCTTCGTTGTCGTAGCGCAGCACGCAAACCTCGGCCACCACCAGCGCCAGCCGGTACTTGAAGGCGTGCGCACTGCCCGCAAGCGGCTGCGCCAGCCTCCAGATCGCTACCTCGGCAAACCGGTCATCCCCCAGGTGGATGCGCGATTTCTCGATCTGCTCGGCTTGCATGTTGTAAATATATCAACACTCGATTGTGTTGTCAACGGGACAACAGCCCGCCAGCAGAAAGAATTTCGATCCGATGCATCACATTCGTGTTGACGCGAGGCATCACGTTTGTGATACTACCCTCACTCCCCCGACAAGCCCATCCGGGTGGGGAGCGGGAGACGCAGATGCCCACCATCACCACCGAAGCCCTGCAAGCCTACGCCGCCCAGCGCATGGCCCACCTGCGTACCCGCGCGGCCGGCTACCTGACCCAGGCCCTGCTGCACCCCGGCGCCGAGCGCGCCCTCACCCTGGCCCGCATGATCGACGCGCTGGCCGATGAGGCCTGCGGCCACCAGCACCTGGCCGGCGCGTGCCGCGACATCGCCCACGATGAGGCTGCGGCCATCGCCATCGAGCGTGCCTGGCGCGACACCGCGGCGCTGCTCACCGAGCAAGCCTATGCCGCGCGCATCGCCAGTATCCCGGGCCTCTACCAAGCCGGCGCCAACGGCAAGCCGGCGGCTGCGGCGGTGCCAGCATGAGTGGCCTCGTAAACTGCCATGACCAACACACCGTGGGGCCCTTTGATGGAGCGCGAAGACCTGGTCCGATTGGCGGGCGAGCAAGCCCTGTTGAGCAAAGAAGTGCGAGAGCACACGGCGCAATTCAACCGCGACAAGCAGGCGCTACTGGCCCTGCACAACAGCATCGCCACGGGCCTGGCGCCCCGTGGTGGCTGGCTTGCCGACGGGCTGGCCCTGCTCACCCGGCTGGACGAGAACCAACGCAGCCTGCGCGACATGAACACCCGCCTGGCAGACCTGGCCAAGCTCACGGGCCTGTAGCCCCGCCGCGGCGCCAGCACTACACCCCGCCGCGCGACAACAGCGCCCTGCACCGCCGCGCGCAGGCCGCGTGGGGCCTGCTGATGGCGCTGGCCATCGCCGGCGGCTTGGGCGCCTGCCTGGCCTATTGGGCCACCTGTGGTGTGTGCTGACATGCCGGCACCACTGCCTGCCATGCACGCCCGCCCCGGGTCGCCCGTGCCTGCGCGCGCCGCCCACTGGCCGCACCCAGACACGCGCCGCCTCGGCGCCATCAAGGCCGCCTGGCACGACGGCTGGGCCGCCGGCGAGCGCGAGCACTACACCGCCGGCTGGCGCGCCGGCCTGCGCCTGGGCGGCTGGCTGGCCGCCGGCGCGGGCATCCCGCTGGGCATGCTGGCCGGCCAGTGGCTGGTGCGCCTGGGCTTGATGGCGGGGCTGACATGAGCAGCGCCATCACCATCACCGGCCACCTGCTGGGCGACGCCCGCCACGGCTGGCACGCCGCCAGCGCGCAGTGGCTGCTGAGCTTTGACTTCAGCCCGCCCGCCGGCCCGCGCGGCAAGGCCCGAACCTACCGCGTGGCCAAGCCCTACGGCAGCGGCAATGCGGCCGCCTACGCGTGCAGCGCGCGCGCCAACGACCTGCGCAAAGGCGTGCGCGTGGTGGTCGTTGCCGGCGCCGAAGACGCCGCCGCACGCGGCGTCAGCCTGCTGTGCGGCGTAGACCGCATCGACACGCCAGACCTGACCTACCGCAACATCACCGGAGAGCAACCGTGACCCAGGACAGGCAATTCACGCCCGCCGACGCCAGCTTGCTGCAGCAGGGCCTGGCCATCGCCAACGCGGCCGTCATCAGCGATATCGAGACCGAGGCCGTGCGCGTGCACATCGCCCTGCCCGGCCGCTGGTACGACACCCGGCCCATGCTCGACCCGCGCGAGCACTGCGGCCCGGTCATCGACATGGCCGCGCAGAGCCTGGCTTACGCCGAGGCCAGCGGCCTCATCCACCGCCACGCCCACGAGCGCCACCTGGTGTGCATCAACCCCACCCGGGCCGCCCCGTGACACCCCGCGACACAAGCGCGCCGCGCCACTACATCACCGCGCCCGGCGAGCTGGCCGACCTGGCGCTGCCGCAGCCAGCCCGCCTGCCTGCGCGGGCCACCGGCACCGAAGCCCGCGTGTGCACCGCCATCGCCGCACGCCAGGCGCTGGGCCTGCGCAAGTACGGCACCAGCGTGCAAGACAACCCACTGCCCCTGCGCGCGTGGCTGCAGCACGCGCTGGAAGAAGCGCTGGACCTGGCGATTTACCTGCAGCGCGCCATCGAGCAGATAGACACCCCCCCACAGGAGAACCAAGCATGAGAAAAAGTTTTACCGACACCCTGCGCGACGTGCGCGCGGGCCAGGTCATCGAGCAACTCGACGAGAGCCTGCAGCAACTGGTGCAGCAAATCCAGCGCACCAACAAGGCTGGCAGCCTGAAGCTCACGCTCGAAATCAAGCCCATGAAAGGCAGCACCGAGGCGGTGGTGGTCAAGGCCACCGTCACCGCCAAGGCGCCGCAGTTCAGCGACGACGGCACGGTGCTCTTCCCCACGCCCGAGGGCAACCTCACCCGCAGCTACCACAAGCAAGACGAGCTGCCCGGCATCAGCCTGGCTGCTGACAACAGCGACCGCGAAACCACCGCACCACCCACGCCCTACTGGCCAGCCCAGGCGGCACAAGGAGCAACGCTTTGAACTACCCCGCACGCCCCACCCTCGCAGGCACCGAGCTGGCTGCAACGCCCGCCGGCGACATGCGCGCCCTGCTTGAAACCCTGGCCGCCATCGGCAAGCCACACAAGAACCCGGACGCCGACGGGCGCCACTACACCGTGGTGCCATCCGGGTGGCTGATGGAACAACTGCCGGTGACCGAGACCCCCGCGCGCGCCGCCTGCACCGTGAAGCTGCGCGATGCGGCCAGCTTTATCCGCTGGTACGCCGACCACAAGGTGGCCCGCTCGCGCGTGTATGCCCAGCTCGACCCGGCGCGCTTCTTGGCCGTGGTGGACGAGCTCGACACCGCCGCGGGCGCCAGCGAAGGCAGCCACAGCGAGGGCGAAGCCGAAGTCTGGCACCAGGCCGACTGGCGCGGCCTGCGCGCNNGCCGGTGGCGACTTGCTGCAGATGACGCTGAACTTTGAGGCCGCGCAGGCCGGCAGCTTTGTGGCCGCGCAGCGCCTGCAAGACGGCAGCCACAACCTGACCTGGAAGGCCGAGAACAACGCCAGCGGCACGGTCAAGCTGCCCGAGTTCATCACACTGCAGATCCCGGTGTTTGAGAATGAGCAGGCGAGCGAGCTGAGCGCGCGCCTGCGCTACCGCGTAAAGGAAGGCCAGCTTGCCCTGTGGTACGAACTGGTGCGCCCGCACAAGGTGCTGGAGGCGGCCTTCCGCGCCACCTGGCAGCGCATTGAAAGCGAAGCCGGCGCGGTAATGTTGCTGGGCGCGCCGGAGTAACGCGTGCTGGCCGTGGCACGCTGTTCCGGCCTGGTGCATGACAGTGCCGAGCTACCGCGCGCCTGCATGGGCGGCTGGTGCAACGTGCGCGACACCTGCGCCCGCTACCACGCCAGCGCCCGCGACAGGCTGCACGCCGTAGAGCGGCTGTGCCCACACGGCACCAGCGCCGCGCTGCCACTGGTTGCCCCACCACACGCCCCACCACACGCCCCACCGACGGCACCGCTGCCGCCATCCACACCACCACCACCACCCACCACAGCCATGGCCGCCAAACACTACCCCAACAGCCTCTTTACGCGCCTGCGCGAGCTGGCCGCCCGGCCCCAGGGCATAGCCCGAGAAGAGCTGCAGGGCACACCCGCGCGCAACGCCCAGCAGGCCCTGTACACGCTGACGAACCTGGGCCACCTGCACCCCAGCCGCAGCCCCAACGGCCACCACATCCTGCGCTGGTTTGCGTGCCCGCAGGCCGCCCAGGCGCACCAAGCGGCACAGGCCGCACTGAGGCCGATCTACACGCCCCAGCGCCGCGCCCGGCCCGCCGTAGAGGCCCGAGACGACACGCACCGCCGCGAGCTCAAGGCCCCGCGCGCCGCGCGCGTGCCACGCCAGAGCACGGCCCAGACCCCACGCCAGACAGCAGCCCAGGCCTGGGCCAACACCCCGGCGGTGGTGCCCGCCAACGTGCGCATCACCTACGGCAACCCACCGCANNGGCGGCAGCATGACGGCCATCGCCGGCCTGCGCCACGAGGCCCTGCGTGCGTTTGGCCCGCCGCGCAACCACATGCAGGTGCAACAGGCCGACGGCACCTGGCTGCGCCAGCCGCTGTGCGGCCAGCGCGGCATTGACGGCGGCCACGCGCGCACGCGCTACACCAACACCGCGTCGCAAGTCTCCTGCCAAAAGTGCCTGGCGCGGCTGCGCAAGGGGCCCGCATGACCACCTCACACGCCGTGCTGCCCCATCGCCTGCCGAGCGGCAGTGGCAAGAAAGCCGCTGCGGGTGGCGCCGTGGCTACGCGCATAGGCATCGATCTGCTCGACCAGATTGGCCGGCAAGCTGATGTTCAGCCGCACCGGGCTGGTGTCAATGCGGCTCAGGTCCACATCGGCCAGCAACCACACCCCGCCCTCGAACTGCGGGTCAGCGGCCAGCACTTCCAGCGCAGTGGGCTCAGGCACGGCCTGCGCCCCCTCGCCATGGAAGTGCGCCTGCACCGCCTCTTGAATCGCGGCGGGCAGATCGGCCCACTCGTCGGCCGCCGCGAAGCAGCCGGCGAAGTCGGGGAAGGTCACGCCGTGCGCGTGCTTGGCATCACCGGGGTACACGTAGACGGGGTAGAGCATCGTCGTCACTCCTTGGGTCGGCGGCCCTCACAGGCCGGCTTGCTTGAGGATGCTGCGCACCGTGGGCAGCGGCAGGTCTTTCTTGGGGTGCGGCACCGTCACCTTGCCGGGCTTGGTGGGGTGCTTGAACTGGTGGTGCGAACCCACCGTGTGCACCAGCACCCAGCCATCGGCCTTGATCCTCTTGATGATGGCTGCGCTGTTCATGCTGCGCATTCTACACACGACTACACAACACCACAAGCGGCAACGGATGCGGCATACTCCGCTCGTCCCTGTCATGCAGGGATCGGGATTGGTCTCTCGGTACACCGTGCGGCGAAAAGCCGCACCGACAGCGTTGCGGCTTTTTCGTTCCAGGACACCTTTCAATGGTGGCCCTGGCGGGGGCCGCAAGGCCGCCGGTTCGTGCTCGCACGGTGTCCGGTAGACCAACCCGTCAGGGCTGCCACCCCGATTGGTCTCGTGGATGGCAGTGGTTTCACCACACCGTCAGCGAGGTCCATCATGGGCAACATCCTCACCACGCGCACCCGCACGCTGCGCTTTCACTCCGCCGCACTCCCCATCATTCGCCGTGACGGCGAAGTGTGGCTAAGGCTCTTCCACATCGGAAGTGCCTTGGGCTACAAGAACCCATCGATGCTGGTGCGCATCTACCAGCAGCACGCCGCCGAATTCACCGACCGCATGACGCAGCTCGTGACGCTGCCCACGGCGGGCGGTCCGCAGGAGGTGCGGCTATTCAGCCTGCGCGGCGCGCACCTGCTGGCCATGTTCGCGCGCACCGAGCGCGCGGCCGAGTTCCGCCGCTGGGTGCTGGACGTGCTGGATGCGCAGGCCGGCGGCCCTGCCGCCCCAGCGCCCGCAGCCCTGCCGCCACCACCGCCCGCCCTGCCCCCACCGCCAGCAGCCGCCGCGCCTGCCGCCGCCGCGCCCGCACTACCGGCCCCAGCGCCCACCGGCCCCAGCCTCAAAGGCCGGCGCTGGCTGGTCACCATCGACGAGGCAGGCAAGGAGACAGTCGAGCCCATCCCGAGCGGCGCCGACTTCGGCACCTTCACCTGGAAACGGATCGCCGACATGCTGCGCTTCGAGGCCCAGAGCATCCCGCGCGAAGAGATCATGGGCCTGGCCGAAGCTGCCACCCGCGCCGCCTTCGGTGCGGCGGCCAACAGCCCCAAGGGCGCGGGCGACCAGATCGCCGATGCCATCCACCACGCCGGTGACGAGCTGGCGCTGGCCGACTTGCAGAAGATTGCCACCGCCGCAGCGTCCGAACTGTGGGGCCGCGTGCTTGCGCATCACGACGGGCGGGCAGGCACGCCGGGCAGTCGAGTGACTGCGCTGGTGCCGGTGGGGCCTAACGCAGAAGTGAGGCGGGCCCAACGGCCCGCACGAAAGGATGAGCATGACCGACAAAGCTGACCTGCCGTTGGGCCTCGCCTCGAATGACGGGTTAGGCGTCATCCGGCGGTGGGTGGCAGAGTGGCGAAGGCGCCGCTACTGGACGGCAGAGCGCCAACTAGAACACTTGCGTCTGATGGTGCAAGGCGATCACAGCTGGTTGGCGAACGACAAGACGGCCGACGCACTGACGACGCGCTATCTGGCGGCCTTGGCGCCGGACTGGTACACGCGCTACCACACTGACATTTCCGAGTTTCGGCGCGAGATTGGCCTTGAGCCGGTGACAGCGTTCACCAAGATCAACAGCGCCGAGAACTTGGCCCGGCTGAATCGCATTGCTCGCGGTGAGCCGAAGTATTCCGATGGGCCACTGCCAGATGGCGGGTGGGATTGATGACGCCGAACGCCAAATTGAGCGGGGCCGTTCGGCCTCCGCTCGAATGACCTGTTGGGCCCCATGCCACGAACCTGAGCGCGCAACCATGTTGACACCCACCGCCGCACCTGTGCTACGCTTCGGCCCGGAGCTTAGTAACTCCAAGCACAGNNGCACAGGAGCGTTCCATGTCGCAGCCCGTCATTCTTTCTGCGCGCACCCGCGCACTCCGGTTCCACCGGACCAGCCTTCACATCGTTCGCCGTGATGGCGAAGTGTGGGTAAGGAGTCTCCAAGTCGGAGATGCCTTGGGCTACAGCAAACCGCACTTGCTGGACCGCCTGTACCAGCAGCACGCCGCCGAATTCACCGACCGCATGACGCAGCTCGTGACGCTGCCCACGGCGGGCGGCCCGCAAGAGGTGCGCATCTTCAGCCTGCGCGGCGCGCACCTGCTGGCGATGTTTGCCCGCACCGAGCGCGCGGCCGAGTTCCGCCGCTGGGTGCTCGACGTGCTGGATGCGCATGACAGCGGCCCTGCACCTGCAAGCACCGCAGCCCTGCCCCCGCCAGCGCCTGCCCTGCCCCCACCGCCCGCAGCCGCCGCGCCCGCACTACCGGCCCCAGCGCCCACCGGCCCCAGCCTCAAAGGCCGCCGCTGGCTGGTCACCATCGACGAGGCAGGCAAGGAGACCGTCGAGCCCATCCCACCCGGCGCCGACTTCGGCACCTTCACCTGGAAACAGATCGCAGACATGCTGCGCTTCGAGGCCGAGAGCATCCCGCGCGAAGAGATCATGGGCCTGGCCGAAGCTGCCACGCGCGCCGCCTTCGGCGCGGCGGCCAACAGCCCCAATGGCGCGGGCGCCCAGATCGCCGATGCCATCCACCAAGCCGGTGACGAGCTGGCCCTGGCGGACTTGCAGAAGATTGCGACGGCAGCTGCGTCAGAGCTTTGGGGCCGCGTGCTTGCGCATCACGACGGCCGCGCTGGCACGCCGGGTAGCCGCGTCACGCGGCTGGTGCCGGTGGGGCCGAACTCGTAAATATGGCAACTTGGCAAACTAAGCGCCGCAAAAAGTGGCAGCGCACCAGGGCCCGGCCGCAGCCGAGCGCGGAGCAACTGCGGGCCAAACGTGATCGCGCGGACGTCGCGCGGATGGCTGCGCCGGCGCCGATCTACCCGGTTGAGCACCGGCCCGGCGAGTGGCGCGGCTGCATCACCTGGCAGATCGACGGCATCACCACGCGCATCGANNGCCCGGGACGGAGACAGGCCGCTGATCGTCGGCGGGCTGCACGCCGTGAGCCGGGCGGCGATCAGTGAGGCGATCCCGCGCTCGATGTCGCGGCGGGATATTGCGGGTATGGCGGGGTGATGCTCACCGCCGCCGCCGTTGCTGCGCAGCTCGGCATCAGCACCCGGGCCGTGTACGAGCTGGCGCGCTATGGCCGGCTCGCCTGCTACCGACTGGGCGCAGGCGGCGGTGCGGTACGCTTCGACCCCGCTGACGTGGAGGCATACAGAACAGCATGTCGATTCGCTGGGACCAGAGAAACAAGCGGTGGCGCTACGAATTCGACCGTCTCTTTGCGAGCCGCAGACATCGACTTAGCCGCCTACTTCCGCGCGGCTGGAGTCAAGCCCAGGCTGACGCCTACGACCGCAAAGAGTCGGCGCGCCTCTACGCCACCGCCGCTGGAATTGGTGACCGTGACCCGCCCATAGACCAGGCGGTGGCCATGTACCTGCGCGACAAGACCGCGCTCAAGAGCTACAAGGCCACGGCCGAGCACCTTGCCGCCATCGCCTGGGCCTACGCCGGGCGGCCGATGTCGGACCTGGCGCGCGTGGCAGAAGATGTTTCGGCCGCTTCTGAGGTCGCCGCGGCGACGGTACGCAACCGACTGGCCTGCCTCAAGGCGGCGGCGCGCTGGGCCTGGAAGCGCCACGGTCTCGTGGACGCCGACCCAACGGCACGCATGCGACTGCCTGCCGTCAACAACGCGCGCCATGTGTACGCGCGGCGCGAGGACATGCTCGCCTTGTGCCGGGCCTGCGACCACTGGCAGGCCCAGATCGCCATCCGCGTCGCCTTCTACTCAGGGCTGCGGCTCGGCGAGCTATACGCCGTGGACACCTCTGGTGGCGCACTGGTCCTAGCGGACACGAAGAATGGCGACCGCCGCACGGTGCCGGCGCACCCGAGGATTGCGCACCTCCTCAAACTGCTCCCGCTCACGGCGCCGAAGATCAGCGTGCAGCGCGCCTTCCAGCAGGCGCGTGTGCGGGCATCACTCCCGCACATCCGCTTCCATGACCTGCGGCACAGCGCGGCCTCGGAAATGGTCAACGCCGGCATTGACCTCTACACCGTAGGCCGTGTGCTCGGGCACCGCGACCCGCGCTCGACGGCGCGCTACTCGCACCTCACGCACGACACTCTGGCTGCCGCCGTGGGCATGATCGGATCCAAGAGGCGGGCATGATCCTGGGAGGAAATCCCCGCACACTTGGCGGAAAGGGAGGGATTCGAACCCTCGGTACTGGAGACCAGTACACCGGATTTCGAGTCC
>CXWL01118134.1_pt1 | contig 40087 bp, 36 predicted proteins | sample 590931 | NCBI WGS metagenome assembly CXWL01 (sample SAMEA3498368, study PRJEB10139) | groundwater metagenome | biome: water well; material: biofilm material | place: Germany | collected 2015-04-27 | reverse complement strand
TGACCGCCGCGCCCAACGCCATCCTGTTCATAGACGAAATCCATACTCTGATCGGGGCGGGTGCCGCGTCGGGCGGCACCATGGACGCCTCCAACCTGCTGAAGCCCGCGCTGGCGAGCGGCGCGCTCAAGTGCATCGGCGCCACTACCTATCAGGAGTATCGCGGCATTTTTGAGAAGGATCACGCACTGTCGCGGCGCTTCCAGAAAGTGGACGTGCCCGAGCCGAGCGTGGAGCAGGCCATCGAGATCCTGAAAGGGTTGAAGACGCGCTTCGAAACTCACCACGGCATCAAGTACAGCGCGGCTGCGCTGACCAGCGCCGTGGAGCTTTCCGCGCGCTTCATCGCCGACCGGCACCTGCCGGACAAAGCCATAGACGTGATAGACGAAGCCGGGGCGGCGCAGCGCATCCTGCCAAAATCCAAGCAGAAAAAACTCATCGGCAAGCATGAGATCGAAGACATCATCGCCAAGATCGCGCGCATCCCGCCGCGCACCGTTTCTTCGGATGACCGCAACACACTCAAAACGCTGGATCGCGATCTCAAGGCCGTCGTGTTCGGCCAAGACAAGGCCATTGACGTGCTGGCGCGCGCGCTCAAAATGTCGCGCAGCGGCTTGGGCAACCCGCAAAAACCGATCGGCAGCTTCCTGTTCTCCGGCCCTACTGGCGTTGGCAAGACCGAAGTGGCGCGCCAGTTGGCTTACAGCATGGGAATGCCGCTGCACCGCTTCGACATGTCCGAGTACATGGAGCGCCATGCCGTGTCGCGCCTGATCGGCGCACCGCCCGGCTATATCGGCTTCGACCAGGGCGGGCTGCTCACCGAGGCTATCAGCAAGCAACCCCACTCCGTGCTGCTGCTGGACGAGATCGAAAAGGCGCACCCGGACATTTTCAACATTCTGCTGCAAGTGATGGATCACGGCACACTCACCGACAACAATGGGCGCAAGGCGGATTTCCGCAACGTGGTCATCATCATGACCACCAACGCGGGCGCGGAGGCTTTGGGCAAAACCCAGATCGGCTTTACCAAAACCGCCCAGGCCGGCGATGAGATGGCCGAGATCAAGCGCCTGTTTACCCCGGAATTCCGCAACCGCCTGGATGCCATCGTCTCGTTTGCGGCGCTGGATCGCGAAGTCATCCTGCGCGTGGTGGACAAGTTCCTGATGCAGCTCGAAGAGCAACTGCACGAGAAAAAGGTGGAAGCCGTGTTCACCGACGCGCTGAAGGATTACCTCGCCAAACACGGCTTCGATCCGGTCATGGGCGCCCGCCCGATGGCACGCCTGATCCAGGACACCATCCGCAGCGCGCTGGCCGACGAGCTGCTGTTCGGCAAGCTGGCGAATGGCGGCAAGGTGACGGTGGATGTGGGTGCGGACGAGAAAGTCGTGCTGGAGTTTGCGAAAGAGGTCGTACCTGCCTGAACCCGGATACCGTGGGCGCTTCGCCCCCTCTCCATCCGGCCCCCTCCATTTCGGCTCACTGATCGCGGCTGTCGGAAGTTATCTGGAAGCAAAAAAATACGGCGGAACCTGGCTGGTACGCATCGAAGACCTCGATACGCCGCGCTGCGTGCCGGGTGCTGCTGACGACATCCTGCGCACGCTGGAAGCATTCGGCCTGCATTGGGATGGGGATATCCTCTACCAGAGCAGGCGCGGCGCGGCCTACGAAGAAGCGCTGCAACTATTGAAGAGCAGCGGCGCAGCCTACCCCTGCGCTTGCACACGCAAGGAAATCGCGGATTCTGCGCTGCACGGCATCGAGGGCCCGGTTTACCCCGGCAGATGCAGGGATAGCACCCCGGCAGGGCGGGAGGGACGCGCTTGGCGGGTACGCGCCGATCTCAACCCTTCACCCTTCACTCCGCAACCTTCCCCGGTCACATTCTGTGATGCCCTGCAAGGGCGCATCAGCCAAGCTCTAGCAAGCGAGATCGGGGATTTTGTAGTGAAGCGCGCCGATGGGCTGTTTGCTTACCAGCTTGCCGTGGTGGTGGACGATGCGTTCCAGGGCATCACTCACGTGGTGCGCGGTTCGGATCTGCTGGTTTCCACGCCGCGCCAGATTTATTTGCAACACCTGTTGGGGTTGGCTACCCCGGCCTACCTGCATCTACCTGTTGCGGTGAATGCTCTGGGTGAAAAACTGGGAAAGCAGACTCTCGCTCCGCCGGTAGATCGCGCCAAGCCGGTTGCGGCTTTGCTGCGCACGCTCGCCTTTCTGCGGCAGGAGCCGCCCGCTGAACTGTCGGGCCATGACCTTGATTCAGTGCTGGCCTGGGCAATCGCGCACTGGGATAAAAACAAGCTGAAGGGTGTTGCGGCAGGGGTCGCCGCATAATTGATTCCGGCTGGAGGGCAATGCCGAAAGTGCAATTATCCCGCTACCGTGCGGTTGCGTCCGGCATTCTTGGCGGCGTACATCCGCCTGTCGGCGAGCTGCAACAGCATTTCCGTGTTCAGCAGGCCAGGCTCTTTGCTCGCCAGTCCGATGCTGACCGTAATGTTAAACCCCTTGCCATGGGGTCCTTGCAATACAACTTCTGAAACGGCAAGGCGCAGCCTTTCCGCGTACCGGTACAGTTGTTCCGCCGGGGTGTCCGGACAGATCACCAGAAATTCTTCGCCGCCCAACCGGCACACCACATCCTGCTTGCGTATGGATAAGTTCATGGCTTCCGCCACACGCCTAAGCGCGTCGTCCCCCACCTTGTGACCATGCACATCGTTGATTCTCTTGAAGTGATCTATGTCCACCATCATGATGGACAGCGGGCGACCGCTGCGCTCCGCCATCGCCCACTGCTGTTCCAGATGCTCGTTCGCGGAGCGGCGGTTGGGCAAACCGGTGAGCACATCGGTGAGTGCCAGTTGCTGGAGCCGCTCGTTGGAAACCGCCAGCTCGGTGGCAAGCTTGCGCATTTGCTGGTGATCGAACTCCACCTCTTCCTGCAACTGCACTACGCGCTGCGCGGCGCCCAGCCTCGCGGCCAGCACCTTGGAGTTGATCGGTTTGTTCAGGTAATCGTTCGCTCCGGCCTCGAACGCCTCCACCAACCGATCGATGCTTTCCTGCGCCGTCATGATAAACACGTAGATATTGCGCCATTCCGGGTTCTGCCTGAGCGCCTTGCAAAATTCGAGACCGTCCATCTCCGGCATGATCCAGTCGGCAAGGATGAGCTGCGGCATGTTTCTCTCGACCATTCCCAGCGCCTCTTTTCCGTTGCTCGCCACCATCACCGTATGCCCTGTATTTTCCAGCAGCATTTTCAGCAGCAGCAGCACGGCGCGGTCGTCGTCCACCAGCAGGATGCGCAATTTGTAAATAGCGGTGCTGCGCGTGGCATTTGGCGCGCCCACCAGTTCCGGCGCCAGCGGCGCCACTTCCAGCAGTTTCGCGATGGGGGGCATCGCCACCGTGTGGATACCGTAAGTCTTGCCCCAGTCGTGCCATTCCTGTATTACCTTGTCGCCCAGTTCGATGAGCATCTCCGATTCCACGCCCAGCCGCGCGGCCCTGAAGATCAGCTTGGGAACCATCGTTTGCCGCTGTTTTTCCTGGGCGAGGCACACCAAGGCAAAATAATTCGCCACGTGCAACACGTGCAGCAAACGCCATTCCCTGCTTCCCTCCACGGCTCCAGACTGTGCGGGGTCTTCGTGGTGCAGCGCAGTCTCGAAAAACGGCTGGGGCATGCACCAATCGGCCAGCATTTCCCTGGTCAACCGGTTGTGGTCGAGGCCGAATTCGGCATATTCCAGCTCGGCCAAACTCGCGCTCGCCCCGCCGTTTGCCGCCGACTTTTCGAGGATGCCCGCATATTCCTGCGGGTAAGCCGTCGCCAGCGCCAGCGCGCCGATCTGGCAGAGCAGGCCGAGCACAAAAACCTCTTCCTGGGACACCAGTCCTTTGCGGAAAACCAGCTTCTGCGCGGTAATCGCCGTAAGCAGCGAGCGCGACCAGAAGGCCTGATAATCGAATTTCTTGCACGCCCCGTTACGGTTGCTGTCCACCAGCGACAGGGCCAGCACCATTTGCCGCACCGTGTTCAAGCCCAACACCGTGAGCGCATCCATTATGGATGCGACAGGTCTTACCTGGTGCGATGCGGGCGAATTGGCCGCCCTGATAATCCGGCCGGAAAGCGCGGGATCGGCCTTGATCGCCCGCGCGATCTCCAGGTTCGTTACATCCTCTATCTGGCTGAGCCGGAACACCTCCAGGGCCGCGCCTTTGGGAGAAGGTAAGCGATCGCCCGACTTGAGATCTTCGAAGCTGAATTTGCTGGCCATGTTTGATTTGATTTTGATAGAGCCGACAATGGCTATGATTTTTCGGCAAGAATGCAGAAAACTTTAACAGCGGCAAGCCAGGTATGGCGCTCGATACCCTGAAAAGCATTGGGTGTGGCGGTTCGCCGGTGGAAAACTGCGCCAAACAGGTTTACTATTCGGCAAAAGTGGCGGGTGCCGCAGCAGCAAAATCTTTTATACCGCACAACATCCAGCACGTCCAGGCTCAACCATAATCCACCGCCAGCAAGGAGAACGCATCATGGCCGAATCAAGTTTGACATCGCTTATCGTCTGGTGGGGGTTCGCCTTGGGCATCGTGTTCGGCTTCATCGCCAACAAGACCAATTTCTGCACCATGGGCGCCATTTCCGATGTCGTCAACATGGGGCACTGGGGGCGCATGCGCGCCTGGCTGCTCGCCATAGCCGTAGCCATGATCGGCACCAACGCGCTGGGGTATTTGGGCTACGTTGATTTGTCCAAGACCATTTATACCGGCAACAACTTTACCTGGCTGGGCTATATCGTGGGCGGGCTGTGCTTCGGCGTCGGCATGACACTCGCTTCGGGCTGCGGCAACAAAACCCTGGTGCGCGTCGGCGGCGGCAACCTCAAATCGGTGGTGGTGTTCATTTATATGGGTTATGCCGCGATGGTGACGCTGAAAGGTATATTCGGCGCTTTCCGCGTCAACGTATTGCAGGCGCCCGCCGTTTCCATCCAGCTTGAGCACGGGCAAACCCTGCCCGCCCTGCTGTCCGGCATCGGCGGCCTTTCCGCGCAAACCATGCAACTGGCGATCACCGGCGCGGTGGCGCTGGTCATTCTGGTTTTTGTGTTCATGGACAAGGAATTCCGCACCAGCCTCGACAATAACCTGGCCGGTTTATTCGTGGGAGGAGTCGTGGTGTGCGGCTGGTACCTCACCGGCCATGTCGGCCTGGCGGAAAACCCTGACACGCTGGAAATGACCTACTTCGGCACCAACTCCCATTTGGCCGAATCCATGTCCTTTATCGCACCCTCCGCCTACACGCTGGAATACTGGGCGTACTGGACCGACGCCTCCAACATCGTCACCTTCGGCGTCGCCACCGTGTTCGGCGTCGGTATCGGCTCTTTTCTCTACTCGCTGATAACCAGATCGTTTCGTTGGGAAGCCTTTTCCTCCGCGCAGGACATGTTCTACCACATCATCGGCGGCACGCTGATGGGGTTCGGCGGCGTCACCGCGATGGGCTGCACCATCGGCCAGGGGATAACCGGTGTCTCCACGCTCTCGCTCGGCTCCTTGCTGGCGCTCGCGTCCATCATCGCCGGTTCTGCCATCACCATGAAAATCCAGTACGCCATCATGATGCGGGAAGCATGATCGCGGCGCGGCGCCGGACAAACCCCGACAGGGTAGCCAGCCGGAGTAATGGATTGATCCTGCCTGCAATGGGTTAGAAGCCGACAACAATTGCTCTCCTTATGACACAACTGCTGCTCGGCCTTACGCCGGAACTCGCTCCCACGCTGGACAATTTCATTGCCGGACGCAACACCGAACTGCTCTCTGCCTTGCGCCACGCACTGGCGGGCGCCACGAACGAACGGTGTTTTTACCTGTGGGGCGGGCCAGGCTGCGGCAGAAGCCACCTGTTACAGGCGGCGATCGGGCAGGCGCGCGTGCAGGGCCAGCAGGCAATCTGCCTGTGCGGGGCCGTACCGGAAGCCGGATTTCAGGAAACCGCCCAGGCAGTCGCCGTAGACGATGTTGAAACTCTGGGTGCAGCCGGGCAACTTGCGCTGTTCGATCTTTACAACCGGATGCGCGAGAGCGGCGGCCTGTTGCTGGTGAGCGGCGCTGCTTCGCCCGCCCATCTGGCTTTGCGCGACGACTTGCGCACGCGACTGGGCTGGGGGCTGGTTTACCAGGTACATACGCTGAACGATGCGGAAAAAGCCGAGGCGCTGGAGCGGCACGCGCAGGCGCGAGGTTTTGCGTTGCCGCACGAGGTGGCGCACTACCTTTTGCGCCACGGGCGCCGCGACCTGCCCGCGCTGCTCGGGCTGCTGGATGCGCTGGACACGCATTGCCTGCGCCTGAAACGTGCGCCCTCGGTGCCATTATTGAAAGAAGTGATGCAACTCCCGGAGCGTTTATGAACCTGGCTTTATTTGATTTGGACAACACCTTGCTGAACGGCGACAGCGATTTCGAGTGGGCGCAGTTTCTCATCGAGCGGGGCGTGCTGGATCGCGAACTGTTCGAGGCGAGAAACCAGGAGTTCTACGAGCAGTACAAGGCGGGGACGCTGGACATCCACGAATTCCTTGATTTCCAGCTCAAGCCCCTGTCGCGCCACCCGCGCCGCGTGCTGGACGGCTGGCACGAGGATTTCATGCTCCGCAAGGTACACCCGATGATAGGCCGGGCAGCGCGCGACCTGGTGGCGCACCACCGTGCGGCGGGAGATGTCTGCGCCATCGTTACCGCCACCAACAGTTTTGTCACCGCGCCGATTGCGCGCGAGTTTGGCGTGGAGCACCTGATCGCCACCGAACCCGAGCAGCGGGACGGCGAGTTCACCGGGCGAGTTACCGGCGTGCCGTGTTTCCGCGATGGCAAGGTCGCCCGGCTGGAAAGCTGGATGGCGCAACGCGGGTGGAGTTGGGGCAGCTTTGCCGCAAGCTGGTTTTACAGCGATTCGCTGAACGATTTGCCGCTGCTGCAAAAAGTGAATCATCCGGTGGCGGTTGACCCGGATGCCACGCTGCGCGCCCATGCCGGGCAACAGGGCTGGCGCATTATCACCTTGCGTTAAACTTCATGTTATAGCCGGATGCCGCACTATAATGCCCGCGTTGCTCCCGTATGCGGGAGCGTTTTCCAACCTGATCAGCTATCACCATGACCATACGCACCCGTTTTGCTCCCAGTCCGACCGGATACCTGCATATTGGCGGTGCGCGCACCGCGCTGTTTTCCTGGGCATACGCCCGCAAGCATGGCGGCGTTTTCATTTTGCGCGTCGAGGATACCGACGTGAAACGCTCCACACCCGAAGCGGTGCAGGCCATTCTGGACGGCATGGCGTGGCTCAAGCTGGATTATGACGATGGCCCGTTCTACCAGATGCGGCGCATGGAGCGCTACAAGCAGGTGATCGGGCAGATGCTGGACGAGGGGACGGCTTACCGCTGCTACACCTCGCCGGAAGAGCTGGATGCGTTGCGCGAGGCACAACGCGCGCGCGGCGAGAAACCGCGCTACGATGGCCGCTGGCGCCCGGAGCCAGGCAAGCAGCTGCCCGAACCGCCTGCGGGGGTCGCCCCGGTGGTGCGTTTCAAAAACCCGGCGGCGGGCATGGTGGCGTGGAAAGACCTGGTCAAGGGCGTTATCGGGTTCCACAACAGCGAGCTGGACGACCTGATCATCGCGCGCGCCGACGGCACGCCCACCTACAATTTCTGCGTGGTGGTGGACGACTGGGACATGGGCATCACCCACGTGATCCGGGGCGACGACCACGTCAACAACACGCCGCGCCAGATCAACATCCTCAAAGCGCTCGGCGCCACTGTGCCGCAATACGCGCACCTTTCCATGATCCTGGGCGACGATGGACAGAAACTTTCCAAGCGCCACGGCGCGGTCAGCGTGATGCAATACGATGAAGACGGCTATCTGCCGGAGGCGGTGATCAACTATCTGGCGCGGCTCGGATGGTCGCACGGCGATGAGGAAGTTTTCTCGGCGGAACAATTTTGCACCTGGTTCGATCTGGATCACATCACCCCGTCGGCGGCGCAATTCAACACGGGAAAGCTGAACTGGCTCAACCAGTACTACATGAAGCAGTCCAGCAATGAAAAGCTTGCCGCGCTGGTGCGCCCGCGCCTCGCGGCGCGCGGTGTGGAGGCGGGTGCTGCGCCCGCGCTGGAAGCGGTCGTCGCATTGTACAAAGAGCGCACGGCGACGCTCAACGAACTGGCCGATGCCGCCGAGGTGTTTTACCTGGAGTTGCACCCCGATCAGGCGTTGCTGGAATCCCAGTTGTCCGCCGAGGCGATGCCCGCCCTACGCGTATTGCTGGAACGGTTCAGGGAGGTCGCGTGGGAAGCGCCGGCGATCAACACGGCAATCAAGGAAACCGTTGCCGCGCACGGGTTAAAAATGCCCAAGCTGGCGATGCCGCTACGCGTGATGCTCACCGGACAAACCCAGACCCCGGCGGTAGATGCGGTAGTGGCGCTGTTCCCGCGCGATACCGTATTGGCGCGCATGGCGCGGCATGTACGCTAAACCCTGAGACCCTCAACGGCCATGACCACGCTCACTCCTCATCCAAAAAAAAGCCTGATGGCGCGCTTCGTGCGCGTGCTGGAATGGCACCGTCTCGGGTACCTGCTGCCGTTTGTGGTACTGGCGGCTTCGCTGGCGGTCGTCCACCTGTTGTGGCAGAACGAATCCCGGGAGTCCCGCGAGCACTTGCAGGACGAGTTTGATGCCCACGTGCGCGAAACCGCGCGCCACGTCGAAGATCGCATGAAGGTGTATGAACAAATGCTGCTTGGCATCAAGTCCCTGTTCGCCGCCAGCGACTACGTCACCAGGGAGCAGTTTCGCACCTATATCGCCAGGCTGCGCCTGAGCGAGAACCACCCCGGCATTGATGCGGTGGGTTTTGCCCCGATCGTGACCTTGCACCAATGGCACAAGCACACCGAATTCATGCGCAAGGAGGGTTTCGCTTCCTACGCCATCAAGTCGGAAGGCGGGAGGGATTTCTACGCCCCAACCGTGTACATCGAACCGTTTTCCGGCGGCAACCAGCACGCCATCGGCTTCGACATGCACGCCGACATGGCGTACCGCGTCGCCATGGAACAGGCGCGCGACACCGGCAAGGCGGTAAATACCGGCAAGATTCTGCTGCGGGAAACAGACGGCCACCTGCGGGCCGGGTTTCTGACTTTTGCGCCAATCTATGATTTCAAAGGCAAAGCGCCGGGCGATACACTGGACGAAAGGCGCGCCAGCATCATCGGCTGGGTCTATTCGGTATCGCGCATGGAAACGCTGATGACGGGCATTCTCGGCGAAGCATCCACCATGATAGACATTGAAATCCTCGACGGCAACACCTTGTCCGACGAGACGCTGATGTACGATTCCGACCCTACCGCCAGCCACCTGATCGGCGGCACCGGATACCTGTTCAAGACCGCCATCCCCATGGAAATCGCGAGCCACCCCTGGACGCTGGCGGCGCATTCCCTGTTCAAGTTTGATGCCCAGGTAGAAGGGGGCAGGCCGCAGTTTGTCGCGTATATCGGCACCGGCTCAAGCCTGCTGCTGGCGCTGCTCACCTGGCTGCTGGTGTATGGGCGGGCGCGCGCCTTGCAGGATGCTGCGGAGATCCGCCTGAACGCCTCGCGCTACAAACAGATGTTCGAGGATAACGCCTCCATCGCCTACCTGCTGGATCCCGAGTCGGGAAGCATCGTGGACGCCAACGCTGCCGCGCTCTCATTCTGGGGTTATTCGATGGAAGAGTTGCGCGGCATGAACATTTCCAAAATCAGCTTTGTGCCGAGCGGGAAAATTGTTGACGTGATGAGCAGGATCAAGGATTGCGCCTCGCACCGTGTCGAGCTGTACCATCGGCTCAAGAACGGCGATATCCGCGATGTCGAGGTATTCAGCGGGCCGCTCAACTACCAGGGGAAAACCCTGCGCTATTCAGTTGCGCACGACATCACCGGTCGCAAGCGGGCGGAGGATGGGCTGCGGCTCTCCATGTCCGTGTTCAATTCCGTGAGAGAGGCGGTGATGGTGACCGATCCGGACAACCGCATCGTCATGGTCAACCCCGCTTTTTCAGACATTACCGGCTTTTCCGAAAAGGAGGTGCTCGGAGAGAATCCGCAGATCCTTTCATCCGGAATCCACCCGCCCGCGTTTTACCTGAAGGTTTGGGAAACGCTGCACGTGAAAGGAGAGTGGAGCGGGGAGGTATGCAACAGCCACAGCAATGGTAGTCTGTACCACATCTGGCTTTCCATCAGACTGGTAAAAGACGAGGGCGGCAAGATCACCCATCACGTCGCAATTTTCCACAAAATCAGGGAACGCAAATCGCCGCAGGCCGGATTTTAGCCCGGCCTGCAATGTCGTTCTGCAACCCTGAATCAGCAGTTTGGGGTGCCGTGATGAAACGCTACGATTGCACCCAGGCCTGCGCCTCATCGTAATCGGAGAAGGCGCGGATGTCCGCATCCACGAACAGGCGCGATAGCCAGGCCTGCCAAGTGAGCCACTGGTCGTCGGTGACGACGGCAATCCTGCTGAAATCGTGCTGGTGTTCGCGGCTGAAAAACTTGATTTCTTCCCACGCCACGTCCACGGTGTAGTCAATCATGTCGCGCAGATCGAACAGCAGGTTGATCTCGCCGGGTGAATGGAGCACGCGCAGTGCCTGGGTTTCGAACTGTTTGAAATCGGCCAGCGTGAATTCGCCCAGCACGGCGACGTTGAGCAGATTTTCATTTTGCTGAAGGGTGATCATGAGGCTCTCTCTTGCGGTTTATTCTTCGGGGTGATGGGGCGCCAGGCGCAAGCTTAACACACCGCTTGCCACGATGAGCGCCATGCCCGCCCACCCTGCCAGGGTCAAGGCCTCCCCCCAGAAGATTGCGCCGAACAGGCCGGAGAACAGCACCGTGCTGAAGGACAGGCTGCCCACCACCAGCGTTTTCCCGGTGCGGTAGGCGCGGGTCATGGCGAGCTGCGCCAGCGTGGCGCTGCCGCCGAGCCCGACCAGGATGAGCAGGCTGCTCGCGCCGACCGGGTGGATGGCGTCGAACAGCATGGCGGCGCCGCTGACCAGCGATGAAACCAGGCTGAAATAAAACACCACGCGCCAATCCGGTTCACCGTGCAGGCCGAGTTGGCGCACGTTGAGCATGGCAATCCCGGCAAGCAATCCGGAAATGAGACCGAGCAGGCCGGGGATAATCTGGTCGCGCTCCAGGGTGGGTTGCAGCAACAGCACCACGCCGACAAAGCCCACCGCCAGCGCGAAGGAGAGGGGGGCGTGAAAGCGCTCCCCGAACACCAGCATGGTCAGGATGGTAAGGAACAGCGGCGAGGTGTAGTTCAGCGTGACGGCGGTGGCCAACGGCAGCACGGTGATGCAATAGAAAAACAGCATCATCGCGATGGTGCCGGAAACGCTGCGCCACAGGTGTGGCTGCCAGTGCCGCGTCGCCAGCGACAGGCCGCGGTGGCGGACAACGGCATAAATCATCAGCAGCCCGACAAAGGAGCGGTAGAACACCAGCTCGTTATGGGAGAAATATTGCGCGCCGAGCTTGACGAACACGCCCATGCAGCCAAACAGGAACCCGGCCACGAGCATCCAGAGAGCGCCCATTATGTTTGCCTGTTGGCGGGGTTTGTCATGGGGGTTTCAGCGGGTAGCAGGCGGCAGGCTTGCATTTCGCAAAATTGTGTCAAGCCCGCCACGGCATTCGGTAGAATGCGCCCTTCGCCGCGAACGAGAGAGCGGTTGGCGGGCCGCACTGCTGCCGGGGCAGGCAAAAACCCGGCATGTTTCCGGTTAAAGGTAATAAATATGACGGCATTGCAAGATGGCAAGACATATGAAGTGGAGTTTTCGACGGAGGCGTTCCGGCACATATTTTATATTAGCTGCCCGCCGGTTGTGGATGTCAAGACGTTTGCCCACGCCGTGTTCCATTACTACGACATGCCGCCGGAATGGGGCAGGAAGCTGGCGATCAGAACCATCGCGGAAATCAGGCCGGATAAATGCCTGCCGGATTATTTGCACGCGACCTGCCAGGCCCAACAGGAAGTGCCGATGCCGGATGAGAGCGAAGAATCGCATCTGGCAGTCAGGCAAATTATCCGGCAGATCGCGGGCGACAATCTGGTGCCCATGGCCATCTACGACGATGAAGGCAAAAGGATGATGGTTTATGCGACAAGCAGGGTGGAGGTTGCCCCGCATGCGGGAGCGGCCAGCATCGCCAAAAGCTTCAGCCTGTTTGGCGACATGGCGGGTAAATTCCGGAATAGGGACAAATAACCGGGGTGAGGGGAACCGGGCGCTCAACCCCGGTCTTGGGTAGAATACGCCACTTTCGCGAATGGAATTTCTTATGGCGGGCAAACCGCAGAAAGCGCCCACATTTGAGGCGGCGCTGGCCGAACTGGAGCAGGTGGTGGCGGAGATGGAAGCGGGTCAACTGCCGCTGGAAGAGGCGCTGGCGGCTTACCGGCGCGGCGCCGAGCTGTTGCAGCAATGCCGCGCGCGGCTGGAGGATGCTGAACAGCAGGTGCGCATCCTGGAAGAGGGCGCGCTGAAAAAATTTTCCGCCAACCAACCCGGAGCGGGCAACACCGTCAAGCGCGACGATGCCTGACTTTCAAACTTGGGCCAGCGCCCACCAGCAGCGCTTCGAGGACGTGCTGCGCCGCCTGTTGCCGCAGCCGAGCATGTCGCCGCAGCGCCTGCACGCGGCGATGCGCTACAGCGTGCTGGATGGCGGCAAGCGCGTGCGCCCGCTGCTGGTTTTTGCGGCGGGCGAACTGGCCGGTGCGGATACCGCGCGGGTTGACATTGCCGCCGCCGCCGTCGAGCTGATCCACGCCTATTCGCTGGTGCATGACGATATGCCGTGCATGGATAACGACGTGCTGCGCCGGGGCAAGCCGACCTGCCACGTCGAGTACGATGAGGCCACCGCGCTGCTGGTGGGCGACAGCCTGCAAAGCTTGGCGTTCCAGCTTCTGGCCGAACACCGGCTCAGCGATGATGCGGCGCGGCAACTGTCCATGCTCAAGCTGCTGGCGGCAGCGTCCGGTTCGCGCGGCATGGCGGGTGGGCAGGCGATTGATCTGGATAGCGTGGGCAAGCAGCTTTCCTTGCCAGAACTGGAATTCATGCACATCCACAAAACCGGCGCGCTGATCCGCGCCGCTGTCCTGCTCGGCGTCCAATGCGGCGCGGCGCTTGCCGAACAAGAGATTAACCGGCTGGATCATTTCGGCAAATGCATCGGGCTGGCCTTCCAGGTGGTGGATGACGTGCTGGATGCCGAGGCGGACACCGCCACCCTGGGCAAGACAGCAGGCAAGGATGCCGAGCAGGACAAGCCAACTTACGTCACGCTGCTGGGTGCGCAGGCTGCCAGGCAGATGGCTGTAGAGCTGCACCGCGAAGCGCGGGAAGCGCTGGGCGGATTCGGCGACAAGGCGCGGCGGTTGCGCGAACTGGCGGATTTCATCGTGTTGAGAAAGTTCTGATGCACTCCTTATTGAGCACCATCAATACCCCGGACGCCCTGCGCAAGCTGGAACGCAAGCAGTTGCAGCAACTGGCGGGCGAGTTGCGCCAGTTTTTGGTCGAGTCGGTGAGCAAGACCGGCGGCCACCTGTCCTCCAATCTCGGCACGGTGGATCTGACTATCGCGCTGCACTATGTGTTTAACACGCCGCACGACCGCCTGGTGTGGGATGTGGGGCACCAGACCTACGCGCACAAAATCCTCACCGGGCGGCGAGAGGCCATGACTACGCTGCGCATGGCGGGCGGCCTGTCCGGTTTTCCCAAGCGCAGCGAAAGCGCCTACGACGCCTTCGGCACCGGGCATTCCAGCACTTCGATTTCGGCGGCGCTGGGCATGGCGGTGGCGGCGCGCATAGAAGGCAGCGGTCGGCGCGCGATCGCCATCATCGGCGATGGCGCGATGAGCGGCGGCATGGCGTTCGAGGCGCTCAACAACGCGGGCGCGATGAACGCCAACCTGCTGGTGGTGCTCAACGATAACGACATGTCCATTTCGCAGCCGGTCGGCGCACTCAATAATTATCTGGCCAAGCTGATGTCTGGCGGTTTTTATGCCGCGATGCGGCGCGGCAGCGAAAAGGTTTTGAAAGGCATTCCGCCAGTGCTGGAATTCGCCAAGCGCACCGAGGAGCACCTCAAGGGCATGGTCACGCCGAGCACGCTGTTCGAGGAATTCGGCTTCAACTACATCGGCCCGATTGACGGTCACGATCTGGATGTGCTGGTCACCACGCTGGACAACATCCGCCAGCTCGAAGGGCCGCAGTTCCTGCACGTGGTCACGCAGAAGGGCAAGGGTTACGCGCATGCCGAGCAGGATTGCGTGCTTTACCACGGCGTCGGTAAGTTCGATCCGCTCAACGGCATCACTCAAAAAGCGGGCGACAAGCCGAGCTACACGGCGGTGTTTGGCGACTGGCTGTGCGACATGGCGGAGCGGGACCAGCGTCTGGTCGGCATCACTCCCGCGATGTGCGAAGGCTCCGGGATGGCCGGATTCGTCAAGAAATTTCCGGAGCGGTTTTTCGATGTGGGCATCGCCGAGCAGCACGCACTGACTTTTGCCGCCGGGCTGGCCTGCGATGGGCTGAAGCCGGTGGTGGCGATTTACTCCACCTTCCTGCAGCGCGGCTACGACCAACTGATCCACGACATCGCCATCCAGAACCTGCCGGTCGTGCTGGCGATAGACCGCGCCGGGCTGGTCGGTGCGGATGGCGCAACGCACTCGGGTAATCTGGATTTGAGCTTCTTGCGCTGCATCCCAAATTTGACGGTGATGGCGCCCAGCGACGAGAACGAATGCCGCCAGATGCTGACTACTGCTTTCAGGATGGATACTCCGACAGCAGTGCGCTACCCGCGCGGCTGCGGGCCTGGCGTGGTGCCGGAAAAGGAAATGCAGGCGTTGCCGGTAGGGAAGGGCGAGTTGCGCCGCAACGGCGAGCGGGTCGCCATCCTCGCTTTTGGCGCCATGCTGGCGCCCGCGCTGGAAGCCGGGCAGCAGCTCGGTGCCACGGTCGCCAACATGCGTTTCGTCAAACCGCTGGATGAGGAGCTGGTGCTGAACCTGGCGCAAACACACGGCCTGCTGGTGACGGTGGAAGAAAACACCGTGCAGGGCGGGGCGGGCAGCGCGGTGGCGGAATGTTTGCAACGTCGCGGCGTCGCGGCTCCACTGCTGCAGCTCGGCTTGCCGGATGTGTTCCTGGAACAGGGCGACCCCGCGCAGATGCTGGCTGATTGCGGTTTGGATGCGGCGGGGATGGTCGCTTCCATCCGGCGTAGAATGGCGGGGTAGAGTATGGAGGAGGGCGCATCCGTGGACGCTTCAAAACCCGGCGCAATAGCTGATGTGCAGAACCTGGCCGATACCCGCCATCTGGCGATCAATAAGGTCGGTATCAAGGGGATACGCCACCCCGTGGTGGTTCGCGACAAGAGCGTGGGGGTGCAGCATACCGTGGCCACCTTCAACATGTACGTGCATTTGCCGCACAATTTCAAGGGCACGCACATGTCGCGTTTTGTCGAGATACTCAACCAGCACGGTCGTGAGATTTCGGTCGAGTCGTTCGAAAGCATTCTGTGCGAAATGGTCGAGAAGCTGGAAGCGCAGTCCGGCTACATCGAGATGGCTTTTTCGTACTTCGTGAACAAGGAGGCGCCGGTATCCAAGGTACACAGCCTGCTGGACTACGAAGTCGCTTTTATCGGCGAGATCGTTGACGGGAAATATCATTTCACCATGAAGGTGGTGGTGCCCGTTACCAGCCTGTGCCCTTGCTCCAAGAAAATTTCCGAGCGCGGCGCGCACAATCAGCGCTCGCACGTCACCATCACCGTGCGCACCAACCGCTCCGTATGGATAGAAGAAGTGGTGCGCTACGCGGAGGAGCAGGCCTCCTGCGAGCTGTACGGTCTGCTCAAGCGCCCGGACGAAAAATTTGTCACCGAGCGCGCCTACGACAACCCCAAGTTCGTCGAGGACATGGTGCGCGATGTCGCGGCGGCGCTGAACGGCGACAAACGCATTGACGCCTACGCGGTGGAGTCGGAGAACTTCGAGTCCATCCACAACCACTCCGCTTACGCGCTGATCGAAAGAGACAAGACGAACGGCGCGGGGGGAAGAAAACCCTCGTGTTCGAAGCGCGCCTCCCTGCTGCACTCTCCCTTATCGGAGCAAGCATGAAACCCGTCGCCATCTTCCGCCACGCCGCCAGCGAAGGCCCCGGCTATTTCGCGGATTTTCTAGACGAGCGCGCCATCCCGTGGCAACTCGTCCGCATTGATGCGGGCGACGCTGTGCCACAGGATGCCGGAGCCTGGTCCGGCCTGGTGTTCATGGGCGGGCCGATGAGCGTGAATGACGACCTGCCGTGGATACCGCGGGTGCTGGCGCTGATCCGCGCGGCGGCGGCGCGGGATATTCCCGTTCTCGGACACTGCCTGGGCGGACAACTGATAGCCAGAGCGCTGGGCGGCGCGGTGACACGTAATTCGGTCAAGGAAATCGGCTGGGGCGAAACGGAGGTGGCGGATAACGATGCGGCGCGCGCGTGGTTCGGCGGGATACGTTCATTCGATGCGTTCCATTGGCACGGCGAAACTTTCAGCCTGCCGCAAGGCGCGGTTTGCCTGTTATCCAGCGCGCACTGCGCCAACCAGGCCTTCGCGCTGGGCAAGCACCTCGCCCTGCAATGCCACGTGGAAATGACCGGAGCGATGATCCGCGAATGGTGCGAGGTCGGCGCGGGAGAAATTGCCGCCAGCGCCAGCAGTCCCGCAGTTCAAACCGCGCAAACCATGCAGGCGCAGATCGCGGACAGGTTGCCGCAACTGCAAAATGTTGCGCGGCAGTTATACCAGAGGTGGGTTGAGGGCCTGGTTGGCGCAGCATAACCTTATGGGCACCTCTAAAAATTCACATTTCATCCCAACTGCTGTGTTGCAGAAAAAATTTAGTTCCGGTCAACCTGAAGGTTAACCTTCACTGAAACTTCGTTTTCTTGCTGACATATCAACCAGATGCGGCGCTGCAAAATTCTTTCTGCGCCTTGCTGACGACTCCGCACGGGCCGCTTTTGCCCGTAGCGGATCGGCGTCCTCTTGTGGGGCATTTGGGCGAACTCTGAATTTTTAGAGGCGCCCTTATGGCGTCAGCGCCGTGGCGAGATTCGCATGGTGTTGCGAATCGCCGGGAGGACGGTGGCATCGGATGAGCTTCCACTGGATGGCACCCACGATACTTCCGGCCACTGTTGTACGCCAGATGGTAACAGCCAGTGCCAGCGATTGCCGGGGAGTTGCGAGGATACTGCGCCGACTATGCCGCCGCACATCCCGGCGCAATGCACCCCGCTCATCAATCCGGCGCCGAACAATGAAACCATGACCAGCCACAAATAAGCGTCCATTATTTTGATTCGCAGCCTCGAAACGGCAGTTTACTATAGCCTGGAAGCGGGGCTGGAAAGTGTTTTCCGGTGCCGGGTTGACTGCGGTCAACCCCTGTAACGGCAGGCCAGAAAAATCGGTTGCACCCGAAAAAATTTATGTTAGGATGCGCGCGTAGTCTCACCTGACAATCATTTAACGGGAGAAGAAAATGGCATTCATCGCAACCATTTCCGCAGTGGGCACCGTCATCGCCGCAGTCGTTTTTTCCCTGTGGTTGCTGAAGGAGTTGTTTGCGGGCAAATAAGTCGGCAACCTTCAAGAATCACCCCAACCCGGTCGGGTTGGGGTTTTTTATTGGTGCGTTCCGGACTCCCCCAGCGGGCATCGCGTTTCCGGAGCGAACTGACGGAGAACTCGATTGAGCTATCAAGCCAGCGCATCGGAAATCAAGCGCGCCCAGCACCTGCATTCGGTGCTGCTGTTCGACTTCATCGTCGTGCATGTTTTTGTCTTTATCCTGGCGCTCAGCCTCATCAAGAGCAGTTACCTCCCGTTGATTCTGATGCCGCTGCTTTCTGCCGGTGCGCTTGGCTACGTCATGTTCAAGGCAAGGCGTGCGCTCATGCAAGAGCCGGTCTGGTTTGTGCGCTGCCATATGGTTCTGGCAGGCAGGCGCGCGCGCATGTTCCTCGCATTGTTTGTCGTCACCGGCGCGTTTACTGCCGCGATGTATTTTGGGGGAGGGAAAATCGGGCTTTCGCCGATCGCATCCATGTCGCTCGCCTTTGGCTTGGGGCAGTTGCCGTTCATGGCGTCACTGCTGGTGCTGATTGTTCTGGAATTCGACGCCGAGCACCAATGCAAGAAGGGCAAAATACCGGCTGCCGGGTTGGCCTTGCATCCGGCCACAAAGGAAGACTGAACGGGCGTGGATAAGAAGATCGTTTCGGGCGTCATTGCGCTCGCTGTTGCGTTTCTGCTGCTCGTTCTGATGTTGCCAGGCGAGCCGACCGACGACCGAGATACCCTGCCGTGGAACATCTCGCATCCAACTCCGGATACAAACCGCATTTTTGGCGTAACGCTGGGGCAAAGCACCCTCGGTGACGCGGAAAACGCATTCGGGACACAGGCAGAAATCAGCTTATTTAAGCCTGCCGAGAAAAAAATGGTGGCCGAGGCATTCATCGAAGAAGTGAACCTGAACGGCCTCAAAGCTAAAATCGTGATGACGGTTTCCATATCGCCAGAAGACTTGCAGGGCATGTATGGCCGGGGGTTGCGCATGAACGGTACGCCGGGTGGCAAACGCATCACTCTGGCTCCGGATGATCTGGAGCGGGTGCGCAAAGCCGCTGTCGTCAGCCTGGTCTATCTGCCTGCGGTACGCCTGGAAGAGGCGGTTCTCGCCAGGCGGTTCGGCGCGCCAGCCCAGCGGGTGCGGGAATCCGCAACCGGGGTGGAGCATTGGCTCTACCCGCAGCACGGGCTCGATGTGGCGCTGGGCGGCAAGGAAAGGCCGGTACTGCAATATGTTGCGCCCAGGGATTTCGAACTGTTGCGCGCCCCGTTGATGGCGGGAGGAGAGGTTCTGAAATAACGTTATGCAGGGTGTCAGAATTTCACCTCAAAACCGAGGTTGGAAAAGAATAGCCAGGCATTTCAAGGGCAATTCTGAAAGTTCGTCATTCCCGCCAAAGCGGAAATCCGGCTTGTTGATTTGACTGTGCTCCCTCTGTGCGGGAGCGACGTAATATGAATTTTCAGCGTAGTAAATCCGCTGGTGGCGGCAAGGCGTTCAGAAGAAACAATTGGCGTCAGAGTCAGTGGGGTAGCGTTGGAATGTCGCGCTGGAGAAGACCGACACCTCACCGGTGCTGACTCGCCCGTTTTTTTTCTGTTCGTGGCGGGCTTCTGCCAGCACCTTTTGCCCATTATAATATCGCTCGGAATCGTTCTTCGATACGGCCAAGCCCATGCTCAAGAAAATTCAGATGCACGACCTGCGCCTCGGGATGTACGTCCAGGAAATCTGCGGGAGCTGGATGGAACACCCGTTCTGGAAAAAATCGTTCGAGCTGACTTCGGAAGACGACCTGCGCACCCTGAAAACCTGCGGTATCCGCGAAGTGTGGATAGACACCGGCAAAGGGCTGGATGTCGAAGGTGAGGCGGTCGTCGCCACACCGGAAGATGAACAACAGCACATCGAGCAAGAGTTGCAACAGGCCGCTAAAAACGAACCCGAGCCGGTGCAGCGCGTTTCTCTCCGGCAGGAAATACAGCGCGCGCGCGCCGCGCTGGAGCAAGGCAAAGCGGCAGTAACCTCGATGTTCGGCGAAGCGCGCATGGGCAACGCGCTCAAGATCAGCGACGCGGGGCCGCTGGTGGATGAAATCAGCAATTCCATCGCGCGCAACCCGGAGGCGTTTCTCAATCTGGCGCGCCTGAAGAACGCCGACAACTACACCTATTTGCACTCGGTGGCGGTGTGCGGCCTGATGATCGCGCTGGGCAAACAACTCGGGTTGAGCGGGCGCATCCTGAAAGACGCCGGGGTCGCCGGCCTGATGCACGATGTCGGCAAGGCGTTGATCCCGGACGACGTATTGAATAAACCCGGCAAGCTTACCGATGAGGAATTTGTGGTCATCAAGGGGCATCCGCGCAAAGGCTGGGAAATCCTGAATATCTCGGAAGGCGCGAACGAGATCGCGCTGGACGTATGCCTGCATCACCATGAACGGGTGGATGGCAAAGGCTATCCGGAAAAAATCTCCGGCGACGAGCTGACCCTGTTCGCGCGCATGGGCGCGGTGTGCGACGTGTATGATGCGCTGACCTCGAACCGCTGCTACAAGAACGGCTGGGAGCCCGCAGAAGCGCTACGCAAAATGGCGGAATGGCGGCAGGGGCATTTTGATGAAAAGGTGTTCCACGCTTTCGTCAGAGCCGTCGGCATCTACCCGACCGGCACCCTGGTCAAGCTGAAATCCGGGAATCTGGCCGTGGTCGTCGAACAGACCGACAAGGGCTTGCTGATGCCCATCGTCAAGGCGTTCTTCTCCACCCGGTCAAACGAGCCGTTCCCATCGCAAACCATTGATCTCAGCGAATCTCAAGAAGCGATCGCCAATATCGAAGACCCCGCCAAATGGGGTTTCGACCTGAAGCAAATTGCAGGTTGAAGCTGTAGAAAAACTCATTTTCAGCGATTTTGGCGCGCGATTTTCTACGCCGAAACGTTCCCGTTTCAACTCCAAATTCCGGTTGTGATTTTTGCCGCGATGCGCGTGAAAGAATGACTCGTTCGCTGATGATGTGCTACGGGTGCCGTAGCGCTTGCAGCACACCATTTGCCTCCAAAATATCTTGCCTCAATTCGACCTTGATATTTGCTTTGGTTCACGGCAGGATGCGCGGATGAATGGACTTTTTCTACAGCCTCGTTAGCCCTTAAGGCAATCACTATGCGTGACCGTATTCCAACTGCGTTCATTTCCTTCGCTGCAACGGAGATGACGAACAACGGCCTTACTGGTTCGAAGCTCATTGAAATTACTTCAGCTTACGCTGCTGACTTTGGAATCGATATTCCGCACGCCCGCTATCCTTTCGATTCGCCGAATAAAAGAACAGCTCTTCTTGATAACTTGCTTTGCTTCGCTCCGAAACAGCAATACCAAATCATCCGAGAGCTATGTGACCGGCTGAACCCTGATGGAAGCATCGCCTCACTCGTGACTCTCAAAATAAAGCTGTTCTCTGAATACAATGAGTTTGCCGATCAAGACAACAGCGAAGCAATTCACAGAACCCTCGTCATCGAAACCCGTCATTGGCTTTCCGGTTATCCCGAGGTCAAGAAGCTATTCGATGAGGCACTTCAGAAGCACGACCATGGGGTTTTCAGGCGCAACACTCTTGATGACTTACGCTTGGCACTTGAAATATTGGTTCGCCAGTTATTTGACAACCATAAATCACTGGAGAACCAAATCCCCCTTCTCGGGCAATTCGTCAAAGCACGTGGAGGGTCGCCACAATTGGCGAATATGTTTGAAAGGCTTGTCGACTATTTCACCAAGTATCAGAATACCTACATCAAACACGACGATGCGGTCATCATGGCTGAAATCGAATTTGTGTTTGAGCTTACCAGTTCTTTTATGAAGCACTTTCTCCGTTTAAAAAGTGTTCATATCTGACCATTCATCCAACCCGGATTGGCGCGATATAACCGCGCCAGCCGGTTAATTTATACGTGTGCGCCGGGCATGGCGCGTTACTTCGTAGGTGAAAGTCCTATGGCCAGGCAAGCAGAGCCGAAGGCAAGGAGAAGGGCAAGGGCGTTGTCGCGAGGCGGTGTCTGAAGGAAGCCCAATCCGAAACTGCGGGGCGATGAACAAAAATCGGATATGAGGCGTGATGCATTAGGGACGAGCGGGCACGTGACCGCGAAGTCCTCTATCTGCGGCGGTACAATGCATTTTGTAAATCCGGCGTCTATGCAGTGAAGGTAACGCGTCTTACCCCGGGAGATCTCTCCGGTGCTTCGGAGAATTGAAGCTGGGCATTTGGAAATGGATGCTGAATACCGTGGAGAAGTCAGCAGAGGGCATATTAGGTGCAGTAAGGGCGAGGAGTCCGAAGAAACTGAACCGAAGGCCCGAACGGTGCCCCGAAAGGGGATTGAAAGAGAGGAGAAGTTGCTTGCCAAGGAACAACGTTATTGCATCCGGCGAGACCGGCAAGCGGAAGCCTGCTGGCTGGGATGAAAACGGGGTTGGCGCGGTAGGAAATGGCGCTCCGGTTATCACGCGGAGACGACACGTGTCTATTCGGCACGAAGAGTTGAAGGGTGCTGACTTAATCTGCCGAACCGCCGGATACGAGACCCGTACGTCCGGTGGTGTGGGAGGGAGGGGCTGTGAGGCTTCTTCCTATCCCGATTATGCGCTCTTATCGCACCTTGTTCCGCTCGCAACTGGACACGGCAGTTGTAGATGACATCCGGCTGGCGCTCAACCAGAACCAGCCTTTGGGCAACGAGCGTTTTTATGCGCGGATTGAGAAGTTGACCGGCCAGCGCCGCGAAACCAGGCCAAGGGGGAGGCCGCGTGCTTCTCCCGGCGGAGATGCAGTTTCAGAAAATGGGCAGGTGAAATTGGGGTTGTAGGAAACAGGCTGAGCCAGGCCCCTTTTCACCAGTCTATTTTCACAAATCCACCGCGAGAAAGCGCGAGTTGGTGTCGATGTACTTGCAGCGCGCCATTTGCCTCTCCAAAATATCTTCCGTCAGTTTGGCCTTGATATTTCGTTTGGCTCACGGCAGGACGCACGGATGAATAGGCTTTTTTACCGCCTTGTCAGGTAATCACGGTCGGCTTGTTGCGCACCACGCGCAGCTCCAGCTCGGAAACCTGCAACGCGATCCGGATCAGGTCGGCCAGCGCCACCTGCGCGTCGAGATGGTGGCGCGAGCGGTCCGGTTCGTAGGCTTCCAGGTAGATGCGCAGGGTAGCGCCTTCGGTGCCGGTGCCGGAAAGTCGAAACACGATGCGCGAGCCGTCCGTAAAAAAGATGCGTATGCCCTGTCCCTTGCTCACGCTGCCATCCACCGGGTCGGTGTAGCTGAAATCGTCGCAGCATTTCACCGTGTATTTTTCGATGCGCGCCCCGGCCAGGTCGTCGAAGCAGTTCTTGAGATGCCGCATCACGCCCTGCGCCGCCTCTGCGGGCAGGCCCTCGTAGTCGTGGCGGGAATACACGTTGCGGCCATATTTCGCCCAGTGCTCGCGCACGATGCTTTCCACCGGCTGCTTGCGGACGGCGAGAATATTGAGCCAGAACAGCACCGCCCACAGACCATCTTTTTCGCGCACGTGATCCGAGCCGGTGCCGAAACTTTCCTCGCCGCACAGCGTGACCTTGCCCGCATCCATCAGGTTGCCGAAAAACTTCCAGCCGGTCGGCGTCTCGAAACAGGGGATATTCAGCGCCTGGGCCACGCGGTCGGCCGCCGCGCTGGTGGGCATCGAGCGCGCGATGCCGGCTATTCCCTTTTTGTACCCTGGCACCAGCGTCGCATTGGCCGCGATGACGGCGAGGCTGTCGGATGGCGTGACAAAAAACTTCCTGCCCAGAATCATGTTGCGGTCGCCGTCGCCGTCTGATGCTGCACCGAAATCCGGCGCGTTGTCGCCATACAAGGCTTCCACCAGGTCGTGCGCGTAAGTCAGGTTGGGGTCGGGGTGGCCGCCGCCGAAATCTTCCAGCGGCACAGCATTGATCACATCGCCCGCAGGTGCGCCGAGCCGGTTTATGAAAATCTCCTGCGCGTAAGGGCCGGTCACCGCGTGCATGGCGTCGAATTTGAGGCGGAATCCGCCCGCCAGCAAATTGCGGATCGCCGCGAAATCGAACAGTGATTCCATCAAATCCGCATAGTCGCGCACTGGGTCTATCACCTGCACGCGCATGGCGCCGAGCATCGTTTCACCGATGGCATCCAGCGCCACATCGGGCGCATCGAGGATGCGGTACTCGGCTATGGCCTTGCTCCTGGCAAAAATCGCTTCGGTCACAGTTTCGGTGGCCGGGCCGCCGTTGCTGCTGTTGAACTTGATGCCGAAATCGCCGTCCGGCCCGCCGGGGTTGTGGCTGGCGGAGAGGATGATGCCGCCGAAGGTCTGGTATTTGCGGATCACGCACGACGCGGCGGGAGTGGAAAGGATGCCGCCCCTGCCCACCAGCACTTTGCCGAAACCGTTGGCTGCCGCCATTTTCAGGATGGCCTGGATCGCCTCGCGGTTGTAGTAGCGCCCATCGCCGCCCAGCGCCAGCGTCGCGCCCTGCGGCGCGGCGATGCTGTCGAAAATGGATTGCACGAAATTTTCCAGATAATGCGGCCCCTGGAATACTGAAACTTTCTTGCGCAGGCCGGAGGTGCCGGGCTTCTGGTCTGGAAAGGGTTGGGTGGGAATGACGCGAATGCTCATTTACAGGCCCTCACTGGATGAATTATTTTCAAGAACATCATATCACTGCAACACGAATCGCGCGCGTGAACCGCGACCGCAAGCTGTTAATCTGGTAGAGCTGGATGGCCCGGTGTGCGATACCTTTAGCCCCATGAACAACTATCTGGCACCTCTATAAATTCACATTTCATCCCAACTGCTGTGTTGCAGGAAAAATTTCTTGCTGACATATCAACCATATGCGGCGCTGCGAAGTGGGGTAAGCAGGCAATCCGCGCAGCGGATGCTCGCAAATTTTTTCTGCGCCTTGCTGACGATTCCGCACGGGCTTTAGTCCGTAGCGGATCGGCGTCCCCTTGTGGGGCATTTGGGCGAACTCTGAATTTTTAGAGGTGCCCTATTGAACACATTGCGCCATTTTGGCGACAGGACTAAACTTCTCCAGTCTGAACAAGTAGTTGATGGAGGTGGTCATGGGAACAGTTGCAACCAAGCAAGACCGCATCGGTGCGCGCGTGCCGCGAGATGTGTACGAAACGCTCTGCCGCGCAGCCGAGTTGACGGGAGCCACAGTCAACCAGTTTTTGGTGCAGTCTGCGCTGAAAGAGGCGCAATCCGTAATCGAGCGCGAGCAAACCATCAATTTGTCGCGCCGCGACTGCGAGCGCCTGCTCGACCTGCTGGAAAAACCGCCCAAGCCGAATGCACGTCTAAAGGCTGCCGTGAAGCGCTATCAGAAAGCAAAACGCAGTGATGCTGATACTGGCTTTAACTGGAAGCCATGACCGGCAAGATTTCGATTGCGGCCAGCCGGAACTGAACGACTGGCTGCGGCGCATCGCGCGCCAGCATCAGGACAAAGGGCTTTCCAAAACTTTTGTCGCTGTTCTTGAAGATGAACCTGCCCGCATCTGCGGCTACTACGCCCTCACACTCACCGAAGTTGATACGCAGTCCTTGCTGGAAGCGCGGCGCAGAAAGCTGCCGCGCCTGATTCCCGGCATCCGGCTTGGGCGTCTGGCTGTTGATACCCGATTTCAGGGTAAACGCCTGGGCGAACTGCTATTGGTGGACGCGCTCGAACGCGTGCGCTTCGTACACGAACACGCGGGCGTCGTCGGATTGTTTGTTGATGCAATTGATGACAAGACGGCTGCCTTCTACACACACTTCGGCTTCGAGGCGTTCGTGGATGATCCGCTCAAGCTGTTTTTGCCGGTGAGGTGAGACAGGTGATGATTCATCGCATCGGGAGAGCCATTCTCCTCAATCGGCAGAAGGTTGCTTCTGGAGGCGACGCGCTGTGAGCCTGGATTACGCCACCCTCGATACCTTGCGCCGCAGCCATCCCGCATGGCGCTTGCTGTTAGCCGATCATGCGCCGCTGGTGGCGAGCTTTCTGCAACGGTCGTTTGTTCTGCCCAATGTGCGCGGAATGGCGCAGGTGGAGCTTATTTCAAAGCTGGAAGATGAATTGTTTCATCTGCGCGAGTCGCAGGGGGATGCGGCCTTCCCCAAGTCTGCAGCAGCTTACCTTGAAGACTGGACTCAGGATGCACGCGGCTGGCTGCGCAAATATTACCCGCCGGGATCGGACGAGGCGCATTTCGATTTGACGCCAGCCACTGAGAAGGCCATTGCCTGGCTGGAGAGCCTTACCCAGCGCGCCTTCGTCGGCACCGAATCGCGCTTGATGACGGTGTTCGAGTTGCTCAGGCAAATGGTGGAAGGCAGCGATGCCAATCCCGAGGCGCGTATCCGCGAATTGGAGAAGCGCAAGTCGGAAATTGATGCCGAGATCGCGCGCATTCGCGACGGCGAGCTCGCCATGCTTGGCGAGACGGCGCTGAAAGATCGCTTTCAGCAGGTGTCTGCCACGGCGCGAGAACTGCTGGCAGATTTCCGCGAGGTGGAGCAGAATTTTCGCACACTGGATCGCAGCACTCGCGAGCGCATCGCGTTGTGGGAAGGCGCCAAGGGTGGTTTGCTGGAGTCTATTTTCGGCGAGCGCGACGCGATTGCAAGTTCCGACCAAGGCAAGAGTTTCCGGGCATTCTGGGATTTTCTGATGTCGCCGGAGCGGCAGGAAGAGCTGTCCACCTTGCTCAAGGCGGTATTCGAGCTTCAGGCAGTGCGCTCGCTGGAACCGGACGCGCGCTTTAAGCGTGTGCATTACGATTGGCTGGAGGCGGGTGAACACACGCAGCGTACGGTGTCCTTGCTGTCGCAGCAGTTGCGCCGTTTTCTCGACGACCAGGTGTGGCTGGAAAACCGCCGCATCATGGAGATCATCCACCATATCGAAGCCCACGCGCTGGCCCTGCGCGAGGATATGCCGAAAGACGCTGCATTCATGGAGATTGATGATGCCGCCCCCAGCATCGAGCTGCCCATGGAGCGCCCTTTGTTCTCGGTGCTGGTCAAACCTGTGCTCACGGATCAAATACTGGACGAGGATGATGCCCATGTTGCGGCGGATGCGCTATTCGGACATGTGGTAGTGGACAAAGCGCATCTTGCGACGCAAGTGCGCCATGCGTTGCAGGCGCGGCAGCAGATTACGCTGGAAGAGTTGCTGGCCGAATTTCCATTGGAACATGGGCTGGCGGAACTGGTGGCCTACCTTGTTTTAGCCAGCGAGGACAATAAAGCGTTATTCGATGAGGTGAATTACGATGTCGTGCGCTGGGTTGATGGCGATGGCGCGAGCCGCAGTGCCAGCTTGCCGCGCGTGATTTTCAACAGGTGAAAAATGTACAACGACGAACTTGAAGGCCAGGCGTTCCCCCGCGTGTTGATTGCCCTGATGAAAGGCGTCGTCTATCAGGACGACGATGCGAATAGCTGGCAAGCGCTGCTCGGCTTGCAGGCGAGGGTGCGCGATTACCTTGCGGTGCTTGGGCTCGAACTCGTGCTGGACGAGGCGGAGGGTTATGCCTGGCTGAAAACACGGCCTGCACCCGATGAGGGGGAGGCGTTGCCCCGGCTGGTGGCAAAACGTCCGCTGTCGTTCCCGGTGAGCCTGTTGCTTGCGTTGCTGCGCAGAAAATTAGCCGAATTTGACACCCGTGGCGAGGATACGCGACTCATCCTGACCCGCGATGAGGTGGTTGATATGGTCAGGCTGTTTCTGCCCGCCGGAGTGAATGAGGCGCGCATCGTAGATCAAATTGACACCCACTTGAACAAGATCATCGAACTGGGTTTTGTGCGCCGCTTGCGCGGGCAACACCATCTCATCGAAGTGCGCCGCATCCTGAAGGTCTTCGTTGACGCCCAGTGGCTCTCGGAATTCGACCAGCGCCTGGCAACATATTGCATCAATGTGTTGGGCGAGCAGGCATGAACACCGTGATAGCCGAAAGCGCAATGCTGGATTTCTCCGGGCAGAAAGAACGTAGCGGTTTCCGCCTGCATCGCCTGGAGGTGTACAACTGGGGCACGTTCAACGGCAAGGTGCGGACGCTGCATGCGGGGGGAGATAACTCGCTGCTTACGGGCGACATCGGCTCCGGTAAATCCACTCTGGTGGATGCGGTGACCACGCTGCTGGTGCCTGCCAATCGCGTCGCATACAACAAGGCAGCGGGCGCGGAATTCAAGGAGAGGACGTTGCGCTCCTATGTGCTGGGGCATTACAAGTCCGAGCGCAGCGAAATGGGCGCGTCCGCCAAGCCGGTGGCCTTGCGCGATCACAACGACTACTCGGTGATTCTCGGCGTATTTCAGAACGAGGGCTTCGGGCTGAGCGTCACGCTGGCGCAGGTTTTCTTCTGGGCAAAAAATACCCAGGGGCAGCCGGAGCGTTTTTATCTGGTAGCTGACCGGAGTATGTCTATCGCCACCGACTTCACAGGCTTCGGCACGGACATCGGTGGCTTAAAAAAACGTTTGCGCGCCATACATGGTGTGGAGTTGTTTGAAACTTTTCCGTCCTATGCGGCAGCTTTCCGCCGCCGCTTCGATATTAAAAACGACCAGGCGCTGGAGCTGTTCCACCAGACGGTGTCGATGAAATCGGTGGGCAGCCTCACCGATTTTGTGCGCGAACACATGTTGGAATCCTTCGATGTGGAATCGCGCATCGCGGCGCTGATCCATCATTTCGACGACCTGAACCGCGCGCACGAAGCGGTGCTCAAGACCAAGGATCAAGTCGCGCGCCTGTCGCCGCTGGTCGCCGATTGCGCGCGCTTCGATGAGCTGACGGCGCTGATCGGTGACTGGCGGAATTGCCGCGAGGCGCTAAAACCTTATTTTTCTTCGCTCAAGGCCGGGTTGCTGGAAAAACGGCTGCTCAACTTGAGGGAAGAAGCGGAGCGTCTCGGCGGTAAAATTCAGGCGCTAGGCGATGCGCGTAGCGCACAGCAGGGCGAGCGCGACAAGATCAAGCGCGCCATCGCGGAAAACGGCGGCGACCGCATCGAACGTATCGCGGATGATATTCGCAGCAAGCAGCAAGAGAAGACCAGAAAACTGGCGCGCGCGGAGCGTTATGCCGAGTTGGCGCAACGGCTGGAGATTGCTTCCGCAAGCGATGTGGATGGCTTCGTCGGCAACCGCCACAGCCTCGCCGAGTTGCGCGAGACATCTCAGGCGCGCGATGCGGAACTGCAAAACCGGCAAACCGAAGCGGGTGTCGATCTGCGCGGCCTCAAGCAGGAACACGAAACGATAGCGGCAGAACTCGCCTCCCTCAGGAAGCGGCGCAGCAATATTCCAGAGGCGCAAATCGCCATCCGGCGGCTGCTTTGCGCGGCGCTCGATGTGGCGGAGGAAACCATGCCTTTTGCCGGTGAGTTGATCCAGGTGCGCGCCGAAGATGCCGCGTGGGAAGGCGCCGCCGAACGGCTGCTGCATAACTTCGGCGTTTCCTTATTGGCGCCGGAAAAACATTACGCCGAGGTCGCCGCCTGGGTGGAGCAAACCCACTTGAAGGGGCGTCTGGTTTATTACCGGGTGCGCGAATCCAAGATTGATGAGCGCCCCTCCCTGCATCCCGATTCGCTGGCACGCAAGCTCGCGGTCAAGCCCGATTCGCCTTTTTATGGCTGGCTGGAGGGCGAACTGGCGCGCCGTTTCGACTATGCCTGTTGCGAGACGCTGGAGCAATTCCGCCGCGAACGCCAGGCGATTACCCGCGCCGGGCAAGTCAAGGCCGGTGCGGATCGCCACGAAAAAGATGACCGCCACCGTCTCGATGACCGCAGCCGCTATGTGCTGGGCTGGAGCAATGAAAATAAAATCGCGGCTTTTGAAAAACAGGCCAAGGGGCTGGAGCAACGCATGCTGTCCCTTGCAGACATCATCGGCAAAGCGCAGGAAGAGCGGAACGCACTGGCGGAGCGTTTGCAATGGCTGGCGCAGATCGGGGAATACACCGATTTCAGCGAGCTCGACTGGCAGCCTGTTGCGGTTTTGATTTCAGAACTTGAGGCCGAAAAGAAAACGCTGGAAGCCGCATCCGATATGCTGCATACATTGGGCATCCAGCTCAAGGCTCTGGAGGAAAAACTTGGGCAGACGGAAAGCGATCTGGGCGAACGCAACAGGGAGCTTGCCCGCAATGAAGAGAAGTTGGAGCAAGCAAGTTCATTGCTCGTCGAGTGCCAGGCTGCGGTTGGTGCATTTGATGCAGGCCAACAGGAAAAACGCTTTACCCAGCTTGGCGAATTGCGCGCCGAAGCCTTGGGCGAACACACCATGATGGTGGAGTCTTGCGACAACCGCGAGCATGACATGCGCGAATGGTTGCAGAGAAAAATTGATGCGGAAGATAAAAAACTCAAATCCCTGCATGAGAAAATCATCGAGGCGATGCAGAAGTACCGCAACAAATATCCGCTTGAAACCAAGGACGCGGATGCCAGCGTGGATGCGGCACATGAATACCGCGATATGCTGAAACAACTGCAAGCGGATGACCTGCCGCGCTTCGAGGCGCGTTTCAAGGAGCTGCTCAACGAAAACACCATCCGCGAAATCGCCAATTTCCAGTCGCAACTTGCGCGCGAACGGGAAACCATCCGCGAGCGCATCGAACGCATCAACTCCTCGCTCGCGCAGATCGATTACAACCCGAACCGCTACATTCTGCTGGAGGCGCAGATCAGTACGGACATGGAGCTGCGCGATTTCCAGCAGGAGTTGAAAGCCTGTACCGAGGGCGCGTTGACGGGTTCGGAAGATGCGCAATATTCCGAGGCGAAATTCCTGCAAGTGAAGGCGATCATCGAGCGCTTTCGCGGGCGCGAAGGTAGCACGGAACCAGACCGGCGCTGGACGCGAAAAGTCACCGACGTGCGCCAATGGTTCGTGTTTTCGGCCTCCGAACGCTGGCGCGAAGACAACAGCGAGCATGAGCATTACACCGACTCCGGCGGCAAATCCGGCGGGCAAAAAGAGAAGCTGGCCTACACCATTTTGGCCGCCAGCCTGGCTTATCAGTTCGGGCTGGAGTGGGGCGCGGCACGCTCGCGCAGTTTCCGTTTCGTGGTCATAGACGAAGCGTTCGGGCGCGGTTCGGACGAGTCAGCCCGCTTCGGTCTGGAACTGTTCAAGCGGCTCAACCTGCAACTGCTGATTGTCACGCCATTGCAGAAAATCCACGTCATCGAACCCTTCGTATCCAGCGTCGGCTTCGTCCACAACGAAGAGGGAAGGAATTCGCAATTGCGCAACCTCACCATCGAAGAGTACCGCGCCGAGCGCGCAGCGCGGCGGGCATGAGCGACTGGTCTTCGCTTGGCGACATCCGCGACCGGGTTCGGCGCGACTGGAATAATGGTCGTATCCTGGCTGCGATGCTGGGGGGCGAGCCGGTCTTTCCCTTGCGCATTCCCTTGAATAAGCCCGATTCGCAAGCGCTCTCGGAACACTTTGAACAGGCGCGGCAATGGATTTCCGGCTTGACTGTGGAGCGTGGTTTCCAGTTGGAGTGGCGCGAGTTTAACCATCGCCAACTGGGACGCAACCGCATACCCGTTGCCGCGATTGTCGAAAGCGAACAGGATGGTCTTGTGCTGATTGGCAAGCAGCGCGACGCAACACGATTTCGCACTTTGGCCGCGACCATTTCTGAAGCTTACCCGGCGCTTGTTCCATGGCTAAAAAAACGTCCGCTCACGGTGCTCGACCAGGCCGGCAACTGGCCGCGCTTTCTTGCGGTGCTTGGCTGGGTGGCGGCCCATCCGCGCGCTGGTGTTTACCTGCGCCAGATAGATGTGGCGGGTGTGAACACCAAATTCATCGAGCGGCACCGGAGCTTGCTGGCCGAGATGCTGGATATTGTGCTTGTGCCAGAAGCAATTGATACTCAATTTACCGGCGCAAGCGGCTTCGAGCGGCGCTATGGTTTCAAATCCAAGCCGGTGCAGATACGCTTTCGATTTCTGGATCAAGGATTGCGCATACATGGTTTGTCCGATCTTGCTGTGACGAGCGATGAATTCGCCCTGCTTGCACTGCCTGTAAAGCGAGTCTTTATTACAGAGAACGAGATCAACTTCCTCGCTTTCCCTGATGTGCCGGGTAGTCTGGTACTGTTCGGGGCAGGCTATGGATTCGACCATCTTGCACAGGCAGAATGGCTGCAAAGCCAAGAGATTTTCTATTGGGGCGACATAGACACCCACGGCTACGCAATTCTGGATCAATTGAGAGGCAAATTTCCGGAGGCGCATTCTTTTCTTATGGATCGCGCAACCTTGCTGGAGCATAAGGATTTCTGGGGGAGCGAAGAACGGCCAACTTCCCGCGAACTGGCAAATTTGCAGTCGGATGAATCAGCGCTTTATGATGATTTGCGCTCTGGCCGTATTGCGCCCGGCTTGCGGCTTGAGCAAGAACGTATTGGTTTCGCGTGGCTTGAGGCCGCACTTCTGATGGCAGGATTTCGCTAAACTGGAGCCTCTGAAGGGATTCGGTCGCAAGCTACCAATCTGTCAGGGGCGTGATGGCCCGGCGTGTGATACCTTCCCTGCATGAATACGCCCCAACAACTATTACGCAATGTCTTCGGCTACGAAACCTTTCGCGGCGCGCAACAGGCCATCATCGCCCATGTCGCAGCGGGCGGCGATGCGCTGGTACTGATGCCGACCGGCGGCGGCAAGTCGCTGTGCTATCAGATCCCGGCATTGCTGCGTCACGGCGTCGGCATCGTGGTGTCGCCGCTGATCGCGCTGATGCAGGATCAGGTGGACGCACTCAAACAGCTCGGCGTGCAGGCCGCTTTCCTGAACTCCAGCCTGGATGCCGATGAGGCGCGCGAGGTGGCGGCGCGTTTGCTGCGCGGCGAGCTGAAGCTGTTGTATGTCGCGCCGGAACGGCTGATGACGGAAAGTTTTCTGGGATTGCTGGAAAAATTGCAGGATAACGGAGGGCTGGCTCTCTTTGCCATAGACGAAGCTCATTGCGTATCCCAATGGGGGCACGACTTCCGCCCGGAATACCGCGCGCTGACGGTGCTGCACGAGCGCTTCCCCGGCTTGCCGCGCATTGCGCTGACGGCCACGGCGGACGCGCCGACGCGGCGCGAGATCGTCGAGCGGCTGGCGCTGGAGCGGGCCAGCCAATTCGTTTCCAGTTTTGATCGCCCCAACATCCGCTACCGCGTAGCGCAGAAAAACAATGCGCGGCAACAGTTGCAGGCATTTCTGGAAACCGAGCATCCCAATGACGCGGGCATTGTCTACTGTCTGTCGCGCAAGAAAGTTGAGGAAACTGCCGCCTGGCTCAAGGAACAGGGCTGGGATGCCCTGCCCTACCACGCCGGGCTCGATGCCGCCACGCGCAACACAAACCAGAAACGGTTCCTGCGCGAGGAGTCTGTCATCATGGTCGCCACCGTCGCGTTCGGCATGGGCATAGACAAGCCTAACGTGCGCTTCGTCGCGCACCTCGACCTGCCCAAGAGCATGGAAGGCTATTATCAGGAAACCGGTCGCGCCGGGCGCGACGGCCTGCCCGCAAACGCATGGATGGCTTACGGCCTGGGCGATGTGGTCTCCATGCGCCAGATGCTGCTTTCCGGCGATGCACCAGAGGAGCGCAAGCGCGTCGAGCTGCAAAAGCTCGATGCGTTGCTCGGTTTCTGCGAATCCACCGCCTGCCGTCACCAGACCCTGTTGCGCTACTTCGGTGAGGAACACTCCGGCGATTGCAAACAGTGCGACAACTGCCTCGAACCGGTGGATACCTGGGACGCCACGCAAGCCGCGCAGATGGCGCTGTCCTGCGTCTATCGCACCGGCCAGCGTTTCGGCGTCGCCCACCTGATAGACGTGCTGCTGGGCAAGGAGACTGCAAAGGTCGAACAATTCAGCCACCGGCAACTCAGCACTTTCGGTATCGGCAAGGAATTGGCACAGCAGCAATGGAGCAGCGTCTATCGCCAGCTTGTTGCCGCCGGATTGCTTAACGTGGACATGGAAGCCTACGGCGGGTTGAAGCTCACCGAAGCCGCGCGCCCGGTGCTGCGCGGCGAACAGTCGGTATGCCTGCGGCGCGATGTTTCTCCGGTGAAACGCGGCAGAGCCACCAAAGCCGAACGCGATGCACGACGCCGCCAGCCATTTGCCGGAGCCAACGAAGATCCGCTATGGCAGGCGCTCAAAGCCAAACGTCTCGAACTCGCCCGCGAACAAGGCGTGCCGCCTTATGTGATTTTTCACGACAGCACCCTGCTGGAAATCCTCAATCTGCGCCCGCGTACCACGGTAGGATTCGGTAAAATCAGCGGTGTCGGACAGGCTAAGCTCTCACGCTACGCTGACCATTTTCTGGAAGTAATTGCCGGCCAAGATAAAGATATATCGCAATAAATGCGAATGATGCCTCCAGCAATCGGATTTGCAATAGATCAAGCGAGTGGCTGGCATTAGATAGCAGACGTAAAACCATCTGGAAATCAGTAGGCTTGAATGTCGCAATCCGGCTATTTCTGCCCTTCGCGGCTGGCAGCTTTCCGGCAAGCAATACGGCAAGCAATACGGCAACATGAAGTACATATGTGTGCCATAACCAGTCAGGAATTGAGAAAAGTACAATGCTGAACTTTGGCTGTGGTCTACCGTAGAGGCCTCGATTGCTCGGTGAGAGGATGGGTTGGCGGTTAGGGATAACCTTTCCGGAGAAGCTTCCTAAGCCCTCGCAGGAGGTGGCGGAGATCGCAGTTGCCGCGCACATCCAAGCCACGGTCAGTGCGATAAACGAGTTCAATGAGTTTTTGAAGGGGGCAAAGATGCCGAACAGTGTCATTGACGACTTGCTTGAGAGCCCTGAGGCGCTGGCTAATGCGCTTGAGGACTTGGCGCACCAAGGGGGGATGCAGCAGATGGCTGAGTATATCTGCTGGGCTTACGCGGCAGCGGATGGAGGGCATGCGGCGCTGGCTGCAGGGCAGCTTAAGGGGTTGGCGCTCCAAGCAGCTTTGGCCCAGGAGTTGAGCGGTATGTCCTAGGGAAATGTGTTCCTCGAGCCTACACAGAGGCAGTGAAGTGGTTGGCAGCGGAACAAAGTGAGCAGCAATGATCTGTTGAGAAAGCGGCAGGCTACGCCTGATATGCTTATCAATCGATGCATCGGCCATTTTGGAAACATCTTTTATGCAATTCATCTGATCACACAATATCTTTCTTTCACGGTATCCGCCGCCCACGATGAAAAAAGCCGACCGTATCTACCGACTCAATAACCTGCTCAAAAACCGGCGCTTCATCGGCAGGCAGGAGCTGGGACGCACAATGGAAGTGTCGCGCGCCACGCTCACGCGTGACATCGAGTTCCTGCGCAGCCAGATGAATGTACCGGTGATTTTCGATGCCAATGTGGGTGGCTACCGCCTTGACAAGACGGATACCCCCGACATTCTGCATGAGTTACCCGGCCTGTGGTTCAATGAAACGGAAATCCACGCGCTGCTGGCGATGGAGGGGCTCCTCGAATCCATTCAGCCCGGCCTGCTGGCGCCGCATATCGGCCCGCTGAAAAAACGGCTGACGGCTCTGCTTGGCAAGGATCAGCACGTCACCGAAGAAATCCGCAAACGCATCATGCTGCTGCCGGCCAGTCCGAGGCGGCTCAAGCTCGCGCACTTCGAAACCTGCGCGGCTGCAACGCTGGCGCGCAAGCGATTGCGGCTCACCTACCATGAACGCCATCGGGACACCACGTCCGAGCGCGAGGTATCACCGCAAAGGCTGGTGCGCTACAAGGAAAACTGGTTCCTCGATACCTGGTGCCACCTGCGCGATGCGATCCGCACCTTTGCCGTGGATGCGCTGCGGGAAGCCGCCATTCTGGAAACCCCTGCGATCAACGTCACTGACGAGGAACTCGATGCTGTGCTGGGGGCGGGGTATGGCATTTATGCCGGGAAAGAAATTTCATGGGCGAAACTGCGCTTCACACCTTGGCAGGCGCGCTGGACCGCGCCGGAAATCTGGCATCCAGATCAGAAAAGCAGCTTCGAACCTGATGGCAGCTATGTGCTGGAAGTGCCATACTCAAGCGACGGCGAAATCGTGATGGACATCCTCAAGTACGGAGCTGAAGTGGAAGTGATGGCGCCGGAATCGTTGCGGGCGGAAGTCGGGCAACGGCTGGAAAAAGCGCGGGCGCGGTATCGGTGATTTTTACCAACGCGACAACGTGCTGTGTCGCCGTGGGTATCGGGGAGAATAACGCGCGAGAGTGGCGAAGGAAACGATAACCAGCCTACCTACAGGAAAAAATTATATCGGGATCAAAGCCAAATCTCTCAAAAGCTTCTTGCCGCAACAACCAAGCAAAATAGGGAACTTCATCGGCCAAAGCATCGGCAATTGGATGAACCGCGACAAGGCCGGCAGCTTCTGTGAAACAAAGTCCGTCCCTGACCGAATGTGTTGTACTGGCGCGCTCCGGCCACGGAAACTTGCCGTCATAAATGTGATGAATGCTCCATTTTCTACCTGGTGATACTCGCTCTGGGCGTTTTCCGCCTGCAAGCAGGTAAGCCATGATCGCCGGGCCATTGGAGCGTGTGTCTGGATTGATTCCCGCTTCATGAAGAGTCCACATTTGCTCGTCTGTGTATTGGTGATACCTAACTCGCGTTGTGCCAGGCATAAACAACAACGCACGTTTCGGCCAACAAATGAATAACTGCCTACATGCCCAAATCTGATCTGCAACTTCGAGAACATGGGCTGGTGATTCTCTTCGGAATAGTTCAATCATCATTGTGTTTCCAGGCCTGGCGAATAGCTCGTAGGATGGGTTGACGATGCGTCATCACAGTATATGCGTACACATGGATAATGAACAATGGACTTCGCTGCCTGATTGCATAGTTTGGAGCCATGCTCATCCAGTGAGCACGGCTCCATGTACGATGCACACCACATTCTGTCAATCCCATCAATCGAGGAGATCACCATGCAACGAAACGAATGGAAGTTTGAATATACCGCGTCCAAGCTTGCCGATGCAGCACAGGCCAAGATTGTCTGGCACACGGAGCGATTGGATTGGTGGAAAAACAAGAAAGAAGTGGTGTTTGCCACGATTCGCAGCGAAGGGCTTGAGGTTGATGAGAAGATTTCGCTGGAATTCGTCAACCCAAAATCCCGTGACTGGGAGCGCGGTGCTCAGGTGATGATTCGCAATGATCTGCAAAAAGACCTGGACGAATGCTTGGAGAAATTGCAGGCACATACCAAGTGCCTCAACGAATACAACGGATGGCAGCAGGTGCTGGTTGCAAACCCCGAAAATCGCCTGTCACTCGACATCGACGACTGGCTGTTCTTCTTTGGAAGAGAATGATGAATAAGCTGCATTGCTGGTATCGCCCCGATCACGTAACTATATTGAGGCTGCAAAATGGTATAAGAAAGTAATCGACAAAGGCGCGAGAAGTGGTCAAGCCGAATTACAGCTTGCACAATAAAAGACCATCTTTGCATACCCTGTTTCATTCGGCGCAATAATGATTGCGCCCTACGCGGGCTGGCTGCGAAAGCTTGTTATTACAAAACCGGCAACAATGGTTTCCGAGATGAGCAGATATTCCAAATGCATGACTTCGTGCAGGCCATTGAAGCATACAAGGTAAAGCTCTCGAAGGTGCTTTCCGGTGGGTAGTCCGCGACGCGCAACCTATCAATGAGGTAGAAGATGCCAATACACGCAGACTCTTTGAAAGAGACCGTTGTTCAGATATACACAAGAAGAGGCGATGTCTTGATGCAACCTACATTTGGCGTTCTTGTGCAGGTGCAGAAAACGCTGTGGGCTGTAACTGTTCGTCATGCTATCGATGGCCGGGATGCCGTTGAAATCTGGAGTGGTATTCACCCTGATGTGGCCATGAGCTTTGGCTGCGATACTGCCGCTAAAGAATTAGCCCGATTCCATGTTACATCCGACGCTGACAAATACGTCGCAGACAGTCAGGCTGATTTGCTTGCTTTCCCTATTGAATGTGACCTGGAATATGCGTTTGATATTCCTGGTGACTTGGCCACTGCCCGCATCTGCGATGTGGCACTTATCGTGTTTACCGATTACGATCGAGGAGAAGACCGAATCTTGCGGAAGTATCAAGATGGTGTTGCTGGACTCATATCAAGGGTGTGCCAAACCTATGCAGTCGTGTCTGCCTGTGGGGCCGCAGGAATGTCCGGCAGTCCGGTTGTCCTGAAAGATGACCGTGATAAGGTTCGTCTGCTCGGCATATATACAGGGACACCAAGAACAACGCCTCTAACCCGAGACGCAGTTAAGGAGTTCGCAAAGGTTACATACTTCAACGATCCATTCATTTACTTGTTAACAAACCGCTCCAGCGGTCGCGCTAAAGCGCGCCGCTGAGCTTCGACGTGTGCGCCGCACATGCTCGGTAAGTCTTGCACTGCAACATTGATTCACCGTAGGCATCAAGCAACCAGCGCGATTTCCCGCTGATGGCCGGACGTTTCGAGAATCAGGCTGCCGTGTTCAAGGCTGGTGGCGGGCGAAGCGGGTCGCTGCAATGCCAGGTTAGGCTCTGGCGGCGGACTAGCGGGAGCGGGAATGATCGTTCACCCTTATGCTGCGTGTTTGTTTTGGCGTGTCTGAAGATCGGCAAAGATGCGGTCGAGATCAAAGCCCAGGCTGGCAGCTATCCCAGAAGAGGTAGGTGCTCTACTGGAAATCCTCAAGCGCCGCCCCGCCAGCCTGGATGAGCTGGGACAAGTCAGCGGGATAGGGCAGGCCAAGCTGGTACGATATGGAAATGTGTTTTTACGGGTAGTGAAAGAAGTGCCGGATGAGGCGGGAAGTTAACTGGACTATATGGCTATGAAAATCTATCAATCCGCCATCACGGCTTTCGATGAAGCAAACGGCGAAGACCCCAACATGGAAAGGGTGGATGGCAGGGAATACCCCAAGGAGTTGCTCTATGCCTGGCGCATGACGGAGATGCAGGAACGATATGTTCCGGAGGCTTCAGAGGCGGTGAAGCTGGCGGTGCGCGCCCAGCACATCCAGCGCTGGAAAATTCCGCGCAACACCTACCCCATGGACCGGCCCGGCTACCTGCAATGGCGCACCGGGCTATACAAATTTCACGCCGAAACCGCCGGGCGCATCATGAAGCAAGCGGGCTATGACGACGCGATGGTGGAGCGCGTCAAGACCATCGTCGGCAAAAAGGGGTTGAAGGTCAACCCGGAAACGCAGTTGATGGAGGACGTGGCAGACCTCGTGTTCCTCGAGCATTATATGGCCGGGTTCGCCGACCAGCATCCAGAGTATGACGAAGAGAAATGGGTACAGATCATCCGTAAAACCTGGCAGAAAATGTCGCCGGACGCGCGGGAGTTTGTCCTAGCGGGCAAGGTCAAGCTGCCGGAGGCGCTGACGCCGCTGATATTGAAGGCGGTGCAGGGGTAGCAGGTGAGCCGGGGGCCACAGGCAAAACCCTGTGGCGGCCCCGCTACTTTGAAAGCGCGTTGGCGATGTCGCGCTTGTGTTCTTCTTCCTGGATCAGGATGTCCTCCAGCACGCGGCGCAAGCCGTATTCCTTGAGCTCCTCGGCCTGTGCGATGCGCTCCCGATAGCGCTTGATGGCGTTCTCCTCGCCCCACAGGTCATGCTTGAGCATTTCCAGACTGTCCTTGGAGGTCGCACGTTTTTCCACGTCCATGGTGGGTACGCCGCCGAGGAAATCAATCTGTTCGGAGAGCATGACGGCGTGCTGCAATTCCTCCTGCGCGTGAATCAGCAGCTCTTTCTGGATGGAATCGAACTGGGCGCCGCTGATCGCCGCCGCGTGCTGCACGTACTGGATGGCAGCAGAGTATTCCCATTCCAAGTCTTTGTTGAGCTCGGCCAGCATTTTCTTCATGGTGATTTTCATTTGGCACCTCCCGTCGTTTGACAAATAGACAGTTGCATCATACCCACTCACTGGCAAGCTTGCACCTGTTAGCGTTGTCCAATGGGGTTTGAGTCTGAGCGGGAGAGCGTGAATCCAACGGGGTTTGAGTCT
>CXWL01063618.1_pt1 | contig 40105 bp, 39 predicted proteins | sample 590931 | NCBI WGS metagenome assembly CXWL01 (sample SAMEA3498368, study PRJEB10139) | groundwater metagenome | biome: water well; material: biofilm material | place: Germany | collected 2015-04-27 | reverse complement strand
CGTGCGTTCGTCGGGTACCGACGAAGCGGTGCGCCTGGTGCCGCCGGTCCAGATGTCGCTCGAGTACGCGGTGGAATTCATCGCCGACGACGAACTGGTCGAAATCACGCCGAAGTCGATCCGCCTGCGCAAGCGTTACTTGAAAGAGAACGAGCGCAAGCGCGCCGGCCGCGACGCGTAATTTTCTAGCGTCCACCCGGGCTGGTCCCGGCAAGAACCCGCTGTCAGCGCTTTGCGCGGCAGCGGGTTTTTTTTATGCGCGGCGCCAGCGCGGGCCGCCGTCGGCGTGGCTCAGGAAGCCATCGATTTGGCTTCCCCGGCCATGTGCAAAATGATGCTTTATTTACACAATACTTATAAGATGACTATTCTTAATTGCAACATTAGTTAAGAAAGACGCGCATCCCGGCATGCCGTCCCGGGCCGGCCACAAGCCGGGGAGGGACCGAACGGAACTTGCCGGGAGCGCACCAATCACGTAATCGCACCACCACAAAAATTATTGGAGACAAAATGAAGATGCTGAAAAAACTTGCCCTGGTAGCGGCCCTGTCGTCCGTCGCTTCTTACGCTTCGGCGCTGACCCCGATCGCCGACAGCGAGCTGTCGAAGGTCTCCGGCCAGGACGGCGTGTCGATCGCTGCCGACCTGCATGTCAACATCGGTGAGTTCAAGTACACCAACACCAGCGCCAACGGCGGTTCGGTGAGCTTCAAGGACATCGGCATCAACGGCACCATCGCCGCCACCCTGGACGTCATCAACGGCGCTACCTTCGTCGCCGACGTCTTCGGTTCGACCCTCGGCGTGATCGCGCCAACCGCAGCGACTGCTGCAACCCAGGGCGCCGCGCTGGCCGCGTTCTACGGCGGCGGCGACGTCGTCAAGATCGCCGTGCCAAAGATCGCCGTGAATGCGGCCAATGCACTGAACATGACGGTCGGCGCCATCTCGATGGGCGGCTCGACCGCTTCGTTCGGCGCGATGGCGATGAACGACATCAAGCTGCAAGGCACCACCGTGTACATCTGGGCACACTAAGCCCCGATTTCGCAAGGAACGGCTCGCGGGCTTGCCCCGGGCCGTTTTTTTCATTGAGTCATGTCGATCGCCACGATGACCATTTCTCCCTTGTTTGCCGCCGTTCGCGTGGTCGCCGCATGCCTGTTCGGCCTGCTGTGGGCCGGCGCCGCCGCGGCCCAGATGCACTCGTTGTCGGAAGCGGAACTGGCGAACGTCAACGCCCAGGGCCTGTTCGCGGTCAGCAACACCAGCCTGAATGGCTTCGATTTCACCCGCATCAGCCTCGATGCCGACGTCACCCTCAACGCCAACCTGGCCAGGCTGCGCCTCGGCGAATACCCGTACGCGCCGCGCAACGGCAGCGGCGCCGACCTCGACATCACCGCGCTGCAGTTCGGCCGCAGCGACGCCGGCGACGCCAAGCGCCTGGTGCAGATCAGCAATCCCTATTTCGAATTCGTCTACCGCAACGGCGCCACGGCCGGCCAGCGCGAAGTGGTTGGCATGCGCCTCGGCTTCGACAGCATCGCCGGCGACATCGGCCTGCGCATCGCCACGCTGTCGGGCGCGCTGCGCATCGACGCCGGCAGCGCCGGCGTGATCGACAGCGCCAACGACGTCGCCGGCGGCGGCAAGCGCTGGGACGGCAGTTGCGCCAGTTGCGGCGCGCCGTCGCTGGCGCAGGTCGGCGGCGTCAGCGCCGGCGACGCCAGCGGGCCGAGCCGCGACTTCTGGATCTCGATCCTGAAGACGCCGGTGCAGTTCCCCGCCGCCAACGGCATGCCGGCGCTGACCACCGCCCAGGCCGGCATCTGGCTGAACTGGCGCGACCGCCTGACGGCGCTGAACGTGAGCGCGCTGCTGCCGCCCAACCTGCCGCCGAGCCTGGCGGGGCCGCGATGAAGCGCCTGCTTGCCGCGGCGCTGCTGTGCGCGCCGGCGCTGGCCTGCGCGCTCGAGCCGCTCGGCGACGCCGCGCTGGCCAAGGTGGTCGGGCGCGACGGCATGAGCTTCAACCTGAACGGCTTCGCGGTGTCCGGCAACGCCGAGCTGCGCTACACCACCGGCGACAACAGCGCCAGCTTCAGCATCGGCAACCTGGCCGCGGCGCGCTCGGACAATACCGACGCGCCGTTCGCCGACCCGTACCGGCTCGACATCGTCAAGGGCACGGGCGGGCGCGCCGACATGATCAGCATGGCGCGCCCGCTCAACGCCGCCGGCCGCGAAGTGTGGCAGGTGGCGTTCGACTTCGGCGTGCGCGCCAACGGCCTCGACATCAACGGCGGCAGCATCCTCCTCAAGGACCTGGCGTATTACGGCGGCGGCTGGCAATGGTCGACGCCGGCCAGCGGCGAAGGGCTGGCGTTCGGTTCGGCGCTGCGCAGCGAGATCGGCAGCATGACGCTGCAGCCGAACGGGCGCGACGCCGGCGCCGAAGCGCTGGTGCTGGCGGGGGTACGCATCGGCGCGGCGGCCGACGGCGGCGCGGCGCCGGTGGCGCCGTGGCGCATCGCCGACCTGGCCAGCCAGCCGGGCATCTTCAACGCCGTCACCGACGCCGCCGGCAATGCCCGCCTGCACGTGGGGATCGCTTGGCCGGACGCCAGCGGCGCCGCGGTCGGCACGCTGCAGGTCGACAACATCAGCTTTCGCAGCGACATCGGCGGCGCCGTCAACCTGGGCGCATCGCGCATCGGCGCACTGCAGGTGCAGTTCCTCGACATCAAGTTCCGGCCATGAAAGCGCGCCTGCTCGCCGCTTGCCTGGCGTGGGCCGGCTGCCAGCCGGCGCTGGCCGCGCCGACCCCGCTCGACGACGGCGAACTGGCCGCGGTGCGCGCCGGCGAAGGCGTCAGCTTCGCGCTGCGCCTCGAGATGAATACCGTGGCGGCGGGCGACACCCCGGGCGACAGCCGGCTGTGGATCGCCCAGGTCGTCGACGGGCGCACCACCTACACCGTGCTGAAGAACGTCAGCGGCATCATCCAGATGTTCGCTCTCAACATCTCGTCGCAGACGGCCGCCGACGGCATGCCCTACCTGGCGCTGACGCTGCCGTCCTACGTCAGGTTCACCGACGTCGGCTTCGACTCGATCAGCGTGCAGGCCGACCCGCGTGCGCCCGTCACCGACAGCCTCGGCAAGTTCACGCTGAACGGCGCGTTGTCGATGCAGGGTCAGTTGCGGCTGTGGTCGCACTAGCCTTGCCGTGCTGCTGGAACTCGCCGGGCGCCTTGCCGAACCAGCGCAGGCAGGCGCGGTGGAACGCGCTGGGGTCGGAAAAGCCGAGCTTGTAGCTGAGGTTTTTCAGGCTCTGGCGGTCGTTGCCGAGGTGCTGGGCGGCCAGTGCGCGGCGCACGTCGTCGACCAGGGTGGAGAAGTCGGTGCCTTCGCCGGCCAGCCGGCGCTGCAGGGTGCGCTCGCTGATGAGCAGGCGCTGGGCGACCGTCTCGCGCAGGGCGCCGCCCTGGTCGATCATGGTCGCCAGCACGGCGCGCACGCGGGCGCTGAAACTGCCGCCTTCGCGCTGCGCGAGGCGCTCGTCGAGCAGGCGCAGCAGGCCGGCGGCGGCCAGCGGATTGGCCGTCGGGATCGACAGCAGCAGGTCGGCGTCGGCGAACTCGAGCGCGTTGGCGCCGGCGCCGAAATGCACCGGGCAGCCGAACTGGCCGGCGTAGGCCAGCGCCGACGGCGGCGCCGGATAGGTGTAGTCGACCCGCACCGGATGCAGTGCCGGTTGGCCGGCGACGAAGCGCAAGGTCGACAGCAGCAGGTTCCAGGTGAAATCGTAACGCTGCAGCGGCACCGCCTGCGCGCTGCCGTTCAGGTGCAAGGTGAGGCGGGTGCGCTCGGGCAATGACTCGATGCTGGCGCGCACGATCGGCGAAATCAGCGGCAGGTAGCGGCGCACGCTGTCGGCGGCCTGCTTCAGGTTGGGCGAGGCGAGCAGCAGGTGGCCGATCACGCCGAGCCAGCTGATCGGGTCGGGCGCGCAGACGCGAAAGCCGAGCATCGGGTCGTCCGCCGCCATCGCCAGGCTTTGCCACAGGCAGCTGAACTGGTCCGACAGCGCCAGCGCGTCGGCGGCGCGCGCGGCGCCGGCGGCCGGCACGTCGACGCCGGCGTGCTCGAACAGCTGCTCGACGTCCGTGCCGGCGCCACCGAGGCAAATCTTGATGCGCTGCGCGACATCGCTGAGCGACGAGTAGTTCACGCTGGTTCCGGCGCCGCCAGGCGCGCGCAGTCCACTTTGTTCATCGACTTCTCCCGAGAAGCGCGAGCAGGTTGGTGACCGATGCCGCTGTCCGATTATCTGTGCAGTGCAACGCGGCGGCTGCGAAAAATGACTGCATGTTTATCAAATTCCGCTCATGTCCGTGCGGAAACCTTAGCAATCGTGTCCTAGCGGCGCGCCTGATGGCGCGCGCGCGCCGGCGTGATGCCGTAGGCCGACGCGAAGCAGGCGGTCATGTGGCTCTGGCTGTTGAAGCCGCATTGCGCCGCCACCCGGGCGATCGAGAAACTGGTGCGGGTCAGCAGTTCGTGGACGCGCTCGAGCCGCAGGCGCAGCACGTAGCGGTGCGGCGTCATCCCCATCGCTTCCTGGAAGATGCGGCGAAAGTGCGACTCCGAGGTGGCCGCGCGTTCGGCCAGTTCGGCGTTCGACAATTCGTTCGACAGGTTCTGCTGGATCCACTCGAGCACGCCCTGCAGGCGCCCGAGCTGCTGGGCGGCCGGCGGGATGTTCTTGCCCGTCTTGCCTTCGAGCACACGAACGGCCTGCTCGATCATCAGCGCCCCCAGCCGGCCCAGGAAGGGCTGGTTGGGCAGGCTGGTGCGGCCGATCTCGCCGAGCAGCTGCTGCGCGCAGGCGTTGACCAGCGGATCGCTGAACGGCGCCGACTTGCCGCGCGCCATCAGCAGGCGCTGCAGCTGGCGCACCGCTTCATGGCTGGGGTCGAGGAAGTGGAACATGGTGATGTCGATGGCGCCGCCGAATTCCCACTTGCTGGGAAAGCCGGGCTGGAACAGGGCCGACGAACCGCCGATGAAGTCGAACGAGTTGCCCGGCTTGCGCCCGACCGTGGCGCGGGCCCCGCCCAGGTGGCAGGCCAGCACCATCGAATCGAGCGGCGGCACCTCGCAACCGTTGCGCTGGAAGATGTAGCGGTCGGCGCGCAGGCGCAATGCGCCGATCTCGGCGCTGGCGACCGGCTGGACTCCCAGGGCGTTGCTGATGCTGTCCCAAGTTTTCACAAGTGCAACTCTCGAATGAGCGAATTTTTACAAAAACGATAGCGTTTTATAACACCGGCAAGCGCGGCCTGCGCGGAAAATATGGAACTTCTGCAATAAATGTGTCTAAATTGCCACGTTTTGCAGTCGGCCAAGATAACGCCCGGGATATCCGGCGCAACAGATGGGCGGCACGATCCGCCCCGGGGAGACGCGATGTTCACAGTCCTGCTGGGAGTGCTGGCGATGCTGCTCGGCGGCATGGGCATCGCCTCGAAGCATCCGGCGCAGGACCGCCCGGCCGACCAGTTCGACCTGCCGCGCAGCCTCGCGGTCACCCCCGGCGGCGGCCCGGCGCCGGTGCGCATGGAGCCGTTCTCCGAACTCAAATACCACCACATCGTGCGCCAGGCCTACGACTACAGCTGCGGCTCGGCCGCGCTGGTGACCATCCTCAACTTCCACCTCGGCCTGAAAGTGACCGAGCAGCAGTCGATGGAAGGGATGATGGCGAAGGGCGAGAAGGACAAGATCATCGAGCGGCGCGGCTTCTCGCTGCTCGACATGAAACGCTACCTGGCCTCGATCGGGGTCGACAGCGCCGGCTTTCGCGCCGGCATCGACGACCTGCTCACGCTCGAGCAGCCGGCCATCGTGCCGATCGACTACGGCGGCTTCAAGCATTTCGTGGTGCTGCGCGGGGTGCGCGACGGCCTGGTGTTCCTGGCCGACCCATCGGCCGGCAACATCAGCTTTCCGGTGCGCGAATTTGCCACGCTGTGGGACCGCAATACCCTGTTTGTCGCCTATCCGCCGAAGGACCATCCGGCGCTGGGGCAGCTGGCGCTCACCGACCTCGAACTGGGCGTCACCGACATGGACCGGGTCAAGGACCATGCGCTGCTGCGCCCGCTCGACAACCAGACCCAAATGGAACGCCTGCTGAACGGCCACGGCGGCGTCGCGATCCGCAAGCAATAACCACCATCCACTGATTTCGAGGACACCCATGAAGATTTCTCCGACCCTGGCGCTGGCCAGCGCCCTGTGTCTGGCAGTTCCCGCCCACGCCCAGCAGGCGCCGGCCACCAGCGAGGCGGTGCGCGACGCGCTGGCCAAGAAGGAGGGCGACGCCGACAGCGCGACCTTGCTGAAGGACACCCTGACGGCGATCGACAAGCAGTATTCGCTGATCCGCAAGGGCAAGTCGCAACTGAACTACGAGATGAACTACGCCTACATCGGCCAGGAAAAAATCAACACCGACCTGTCGTCCGGCACCGCCACCCTGTTCAGCATCGAGAACAACAACTCGCACACGATCACCAATACCCTGTCGTTCGATTACGGCCTGCGCAACAACCTCACCGCCAGCGTGTCGGCGCCGCTGATCAGCCGCTATTCGGACACGGCCGGCTACTCGGGCGTGTCGCACACCCTCGGCGACCTTGGCCTGGGCACGCGCTGGCAGCCGTTCTCGGCCCAGCGCGACGAGCCTTCGCTGACGCTGACCAGCTTCCTGCGCCTGGCCACCGGCACCAGCCCGTTCAAGGTCGACGTCCGCAAGGGCCTGGCGACCGGCGCCGGCCTGAACACCCTCAACCTGGGCGCCAACCTGACCAAGATCGTCGATCCGGTGGCGCTGTTCGGCTCGTTCAACCTCGGCTACGGCATGACCGCCAAGCACCTGTCGCAGGAACTCAGCGGGGTGGTGCTGAAACAGGTCAAGCCGGGCGCGAGCGTCGGCTTCGGCATCGGCTTCGCCTACGCGCTGTCGTACAAGGTGACGACCTCGTTCTCGTTCCAGGAATCGATCTCGGCCGGCTCGACCCTGAGCTTTGACAACGGCAAGAGCGCCAAGACGAATACCCAGAGCGCCGGCGTGCTGTCGATCGGCGCCGGCTACCGCATCTCGCCGAAGACCACCATCAACGTCTCGGTCGGCGCCGGCCTGACCGCGGCGGCGCCGAACATGAGCATCACCGTGGGCTTGCCACTGGCAATCTGATGATGCGCCGCCCACGCTACATCCTGCCCTGCGTGCTCGGCCTGCTGGCGCTGCCGGCGGCGCGCGCCGGCGTCACCGACAACCTCGTCACCAGCCCGGTGGCGATGTCGCTCGGTAACGCGGTGACCGCCGATCCGCCCGGCATCGAGTCGATCCATTTCAATCCGGCCGGGCTGGCGCGCCTGACCGGCTACAACCAGATCGACACCGTGTTCGTCGCCTCGATCCGCGCCCATTCGAGCTTCGTCAGCGCGCCCGACCTCGACATCGGCGGTTTCAAGGACGATCCGCTGAATGGCAAGTCGAGCGGTCCGGTGCGCCAGACCATGGCGCTGCCGTTCATCGGCATCCCGAAGGCGCGCATCCCGGCGGTGGTGGTGCCGGGACTGGGGCTGGCGTGGAACGCGCCGGGCTCGCCGTTTACCTTCGGCACCATGGTCTACCTGTCGCAGGCGATGAGCGTGGACCGCAGCAAGGACCCGGACGACCCGGCCCGCTTCGACGGCCGCCTGGTCCAGCTGCAGCGCCTGGTGTACCTGTCGCCGGCGATGGGCTACAAGTTTTCCGACACCTTGCGCTTCGGCGTGTCGGTGCCGATCGCGTATGCCAACATGGCCATCAACACCGATTTTCGCGCGCCCAACAAGCTGCTCGGCACGGTCGGCCAGCTGCAGCGCGGCGTCTGCCCCGACGGCAACGGCAACGTCATCGACACGCTCACCTTCGGCCTGTGCGGCGGCGGCAAGGACGGCATGATCGATCCGTTCAAGCGCGCCGCGAATATCGATTTCGACCTGCATTCGTCGTTCGATCCGACCGTCAACCTCGGCGTGCTGTGGGAGCCGAAAAAATGGTTCGCGCTCGGCGCCGTGTACCAGGGCGGCACCCGCACCACCTACACCGGGCGCTACGCTTTCCGTAGCGATCCGATGCTGCGCCAGTTCGTCAAGGGCCTCAACAGCAGCCTGCTGGGGCCGGTCGTGGCCGGCGTCACCGGGCTGCCGGCCGAGATCCCCGAATTCCAGGGCGGTAACATGACGGCCTCGATCCCGTTCCCGTTCCGCGTCCAGGTCGGCGTCAAGCTGATGCTCACCGACTACCTGCAGTTCAACGCCGACGCCGGCTATTCCGACTGGAAGCAGTGGAATGCGCTGACGTTCAAGTTCGACCAGAGCATCAAGCTGCTCGAACTGGCGCGCCTGTTCGGCTACGCCAATTCGCAGGAAGCGACTTTCCAGATGGGCTTTCGCAGCGTGGTCAATTACAGCTTCGGCCTGCAGGCCCACCTGTCGAAGAAGCTGACCTTGCGCGCCGGCTACGAGCCGCGCAAGAGTTCGATCCCGGGCGACAAGATCAGCCTGCTGACGCCGTTGCCCGACACCAAGCTGCGCAGCCTCGGCTTGCGCTACCGGTTCAACAACGGCAGCGAACTGAACCTGGCGGCCAGCTACCTGAAGGGCAGCTACCACGTGCCGGCGCGCAGCGACTGCAATCTCAATTGCGATGGTTTTTTCAACGTGATCTACAACCCGTACGCGGCCACCGACGTGCGCGGCGACCTGATCGTGCGTTATGCCGGCCTGTCGTACACGCGGCCGTTCTGATTTGTTCATTATTGTGGAGGTAGGGATGTCCCGAATTGCGATTGGCCTGCTGGCCCTGACCGTTGCGGCCGGCGCCGCCGCCGAAAACGCGCCGCCGGCGCCCGACAAACAGGCGCTGGTGCAGCGCGTGCTGGCCAGGATGCCGATGGAAAACGTCGGGTTCGGCATGCTGCAGGCGCCGGTGGCCGAATCGCTGCGCCAGGCGCGCGCCCTGCTGCAGGGGCGCGTGACGCCCGACAAGCAGGATGCGGCGATGAAGGACATCAGCGCCGAGGCCACCAAGTTCCTCGAGGCGGAGGCGCCGGTGGTGCGCGCCTCGACCAAGGCGGTGGTGGCGTCNNGCGCTGCTGGAGTCGCCGGTCAAGGCCAAGTTCGAGGCGCTGGTGCCGGAGATCCAGCAGACGCTGGGCGAGGGCGTCGCCAAGGCCAACCAGGCCGAGGTCAATCCGAAACTGGCCGACTTGCAGCAACGCATCGGCATGCGCTTGCGCAGCGCGGTCACGCCGTGACCCGCTGACTATTCCGACAACGCGATCATCCTCAGGAGCGCACCATGGATTGGCTGACACAGAACCGCCACAAATCCCAGCTCGGCCAGATTCTGGTCGGCAAGAAGCTCATTTCCGAAGACCAGCTGGCGCTGGCGATCCAGGAACAGGGCCGCACCGGCCAGCGGCTGGGCGAGATCCTGGCGGCGTGGAAGGTCATCACCGAGTCGCAAATCCGGCTGGCGATCCGGCGCCAGCGCAAGCTGCGGCTGGCGGCGACGGTCGCCGCCTCGCTGCTCGGGCCGCTGCAAGCGTACGCCGCGGTGGCGGCGGCGCCGGCCGCGCTCGTCGCGCCGCGGCTGGCGGCGTCCGAACGCAGCGGCGGGCTGCGTCCGCTCAGCGACGACGAGCTCGGCGAGGTCGCCGCCCAGGGCCGCGATGACGATGCGCTGCGCGAGCAGGCCTTGCGCGCCGAGCTGCGCGTGGTGGCGCTGGGCGGCCAGGCGGCGCAGCCGGACGCGCTGGCGCTGCTGGCGCATGGCGGCGCCGGCGACGGCGTGCAGGTGCTGGGCGAACTGGCGAAGCTGTTCAATCCGCTGTCGGCGCTGCTGGGCGCGCAGGGCAGCATGCGCGACGTGGTGTACGACCCGGCCAATTCGACCGCGCTGCTGAACAAGGACGGCTCGCTGACGCTGCGCCTGCCCAGCACGATCGGCGAGATCCAGTTCCACAACATCCGGGTGGGCGCCGCCACCAGCGGACCGAGCCTGGGCAGCATCGATATCCGCAACATCGACCTGCGCGGCACCACGATCGTCGTCAAGCCGATCTGAAGCGGGGCCGCGCCTGCGGGCCGGGCCGAATTAGCGCTATCATGGCGGGTTCCCCACCTGTGAGCCGCCGTCCCTTACCCATGAATGCCGAATTGAAGCAAGACCGTCCCCTCGATACACCGCGCTCCCGCCGCATCTCGGTGGCGCCGATGATGGACTGGACCGACCGCCACTGCCGCGTGTTCCACCGGCAGATCACGCGCCACACCTGGCTGTACACCGAGATGGTGACCACCGGCGCGCTGGTGTATGGCGACGTCGAGCGCCATCTGCGCTTTAACGAGGAAGAGCATCCGGTCGCCCTGCAGCTGGGCGGCAGCGATCCGGCCGACCTGGCCACCAGCGCCAGATTGGGCCAGCAGTACGGCTACGACGAGATCAACCTGAACTGCGGCTGCCCGTCGGAGCGGGTGCAGAAGGGCGCGTTCGGCGCCTGCCTGATGGCCGAACCGCAACTGGTGGCCGACTGCGTCAAGGCCATGCGCGACGCGGTGACGATCGACGTCACCGTCAAGCACCGCATCGGCATCGACAAGGTGGAGAACTACGGCTTCGTGCGCGACTTCGTCGGCACCGTGGCCGATGCCGGCTGCCGCACCTTCATCGTGCACGCCCGCAACGCCATCCTGAAAGGGCTGTCGCCGAAGGAGAACCGCGAGATCCCGCCGCTGAAATACGAAGTTGCGTACGAACTCAAGCGCGAGTTCCCGGACCTCGAGATCATCATCAACGGCGGCATCAAGAGCGGCGACGAGATCGCCCGCCACCTCGAGCACGTCGACGGCGTGATGATGGGGCGCGAGGCTTACCACAATCCCTACGCGATGGCCGAGTACGACGCCCGCTTCTACGGCGACGCCACCGCCGTCAAGACGCGCCAGCAAGTGCTCGAAGCGATGGTGCCGTACATCCAGGCGCAGCTCGACGCGCACGCCGCGCGCGGGCTCAAGCTCAACAGCATCACGCGCCACATGCTCGGCCTGATGGCCGGCCTGCCGGGCGCCCGCAGTTTCCGCCAGATCATGTCGGACCCGAAGAAACTGGCCGGCGCCGACCCGCGGCTGCTGCTCGAAGCGGCCGCCAGGATGCAGCAGGCCGCCTGAGCTCCCTTGCGCCGGTGCCCGCCACCGGCGTGACCCTTGCATCAAGGCTGACTCAGCCTTTGCAGCCCCTGATCCTCCTCAAGATTTCCGCATAGAAACAACAACCGGTCTAGACAAGTAGCAAAATTCTTGCTTCCGGGCAAAAGTCCGATCTATAATTCCGGCTCTGCTGTTCCGTTTTCCCCGTGTTTTTCGGCATAAACTGTTGTTCTGGTGAAACAACTCGTTCCTGATTCACCTTTTTTGCATCCGCAGTCATTGTTTTGTTCTATCCTGAGAGCAATATCACAGGCTGAGGTCCCGGTTCACAAGACCGGCCAATGTGGTGCGGAATGCCCGATACACGGGCGAATTCGACTAATCGTTTCATAGAAAAGACACGCAATGAATTTATCAAACATGAAAGTGGGAATGCGCCTGGGCCTCGGTTTCGCTCTGGTGCTGTTCTTTCTCATCGCGGTGACCGTCACCGGCATCTTGCGCATGGCGCAGATCCAGGATCGCCTCGATCGCGTGGTCGGCGTCAATAACGTCGTCACGCGTCATGTCATCGACATGCGCGGCAACGTCAGCGATCGCATCAATTCCCTGCGCATCCTGACCATGATGTCGAGCCCGGACGAGATGGAAGCGGACATGAACCGCATCAAGGCGCAGACCGCCAAGTACGACGAAATCGAAAAGAAGCTGTCGGCCAAATTCGCCAGCGAAGGTTCGGCACAGGAAAAGACGCTGCTCGGCCAGGTCAAGGAACACGAGGCGGTGGCCATGCCGGCGATCGCCAAGGCGCAGGAATTGTGGCTGGCCAACAAGGCCGAGGACGCCACCCGCGTGATGATCAAGGAAATCCGCCCGGCGCAGAAAAAATGGATGGACGCGCTCGAGCAACTGGCGACGCTGGAAGACAAGCTGAACGTCCAGAGCCAGGTCGATGCCGAAGCGGCCTTCGTCAACGCACGTAACTTCATGCTGCTGATGGGCGTGCTGGCAGTGGGCATGGGCGTGCTGGCGGCGGTGGTGATCACCCGCGGCCTGCTCAAGCAACTCGGTGGCGAGCCTGATTACACGGCACGCATTGCCGGCAGCATCGCCCACGGCGACCTGTCGATTGCGATCGAGACGGCCAGTTCCGACAAGGGCAGCCTGCTGGCCGAAATGAAAGAAATGCGCAACAGCCTGGTCAGCATCGTCGGCCAGGTGCGGGTCGGCACCGAGACGATCGGCACGGCATCGCGTGAAATTGCAGCCGGCAACATCGACCTGTCGTCGCGTACCGAAATGCAGGCCAGCTCGCTGGAAAAGACTGCCTCGGCGATGGAAGAGCTGACCTCGACCGTGAAGCAGAACGCCGACAACGCCCGTGAAGCGAACCAGCTGGCGGCCACCGCCTCCGACGTGGCCCGCAAGGGCGGCGACGTGGTCTCGCAAGTGGTCGACACGATGGGTTCGATCAACGCCTCGGCCAACAAGATTGTCGACATCATCGGCGTGATCGATGGCATCGCGTTCCAGACCAACATCCTGGCGCTGAACGCGGCAGTCGAAGCGGCACGTGCCGGCGAACAGGGCCGCGGCTTCGCGGTCGTCGCCTCGGAAGTGCGCAACCTGGCGCAGCGCAGCGCGGCAGCGGCAAAGGAAATCAAGACGCTGATCGGCGACTCGGTCGAGAAGGTCGAGCGCGGCAGCAAGCTGGTCGGTCAGGCCGGCGTGACGATGGACGAAGTGGTGGCCAGCGTCAAGCGCGTCACCGACATCATGAGCGAGATCGCCAACGCCAGCCAGGAGCAGAGCGCCGGCATCGAACAGGTCAACCTGTCGATCATCGAGATGGACAGCATGACGCAGCAGAACGCGGCATTGGTGGAAGAAGCCGCGGCCGCCGCGCAGAGCCTGCAGGACCAGGCCAGCGAACTGGCGCACGTGGTCAGCATCTTCAAGCTGGTCGAAGGCGAAGAAGTGCACGTGCCGGCAGCGCCAGCCATGGCGGCAGCGCCGGCCGCGGTGCGCCAGGCCAAGCCTGCGCCCCTGCGCGTGGCCCGTCCGGCCTTGAAGAAACCGGCGCCGGCAGCTCCTGCCGCCGCCAAATCGAAAAAAGTCGTGGCCACGGCCAGCAACGACGAATGGGAAGAATTCTGAGTCAGCAGTTGAAGTGGCTTTAACGGTTTGTTAATACGAAATGGAAATGGAATCATGAATAAGCGTTCAATCAGTATCGTCGCGGCATTGTTGTTGACCGGCGTGAGCAGCACCAGCTTTGCAGGCGAAGTACCGGCGACGTTCGATGCCAAGACCTGCAAGGCGGAGTATCCGAAAGCATCGTTGATGAATGAAGAACAGGGCGCAGTCACCCTGGCCTTCCTGGTGGCCGCCGATGGCAGCGTGGTCGATTCGAAGGTCGAAAAGACCAGCGGCTTTAAGGGTCTCGACAAGGCGGCCGTCAAAGGCCTGAGCGCGTGCAAGTTCAAGCCGGGCACCAAGGATGGCGCCCCGGCCCAGACCTGGACCAAGGTGGACTACGTCTGGAAGCTGTAATCGTTTAGCGATTTCAATGATTGGGGAAATGGTATGTCTACAAATTCGCGTTATCTGAGTATGGTTGCAGCCCTGGTGCTGTCCAGCATGACCGTCGCTGTGGTAGCCGCTGAAGTTCCGGCAAGCTTCGATCCGAAGAACTGCAAGGCCGACTATCCGAAGGCGTCGCTGATGAACGAGGAGCAGGGCACCGTCTCGATGTCGTTCCTGGTGTCGCCGGACGGCTCGGTGGTCGAGTCCAAGCTCGACAAGACCAGCGGCTTCAAGAACCTGGACAAGGCGGCCATCAAGTCGCTCAGCGCCTGCAAGTTCAAGCCGGGTACCAAGGACGGCGCCCCGGCGCAGACCTGGACCAAGGTCGACTACGCCTGGAAGCTCGATTAAGTAGACGTACCTGGCCCCGGCGCCGCGCGAGCGGCCCGGCTCCCTTTTGGCTAGTCATCGCCGATTGTTGAAAGCTGGCGTCATCGCGACGCCGGAAAAATGGGGTCCCCGCGTGTGCGAGGACGACGGCGTTGAGCCCGTCGTCCTCGCGCACGCGGGGACCCCATTTCGCTTGCATCGCGCTATCCCCTGTCTATCGCAAGGGTCGAATGCCCTTTCGCTACATAGGGGATAGCCAGTATGTCGTTTACGCCATGCTTGCCTTTCCGTATATTCGCGGCATGAAAAACGCACTCCTGATTGCCGCCGCCTGCCTGCTCGCCTTGTTCTCGACGATCGGCGCATCGCTGCCGTACCCGATCCTGGCGCCGCTGTTCGCTTCCGGCGCGGCCAACAACCTCAATCACTTTCTCGGCCTGCCGCCCAAGCTGCTGTTCGGCATCGCGCTGACCATCAATCCGCTCGGCCTGATGATCGGCGCGGCACTGCTCGGGCCGTTGTCGGACCGCTTCGGGCGCCGCCCGGTATTGCTGGCGACCTCGCTGGGCGCGGCAGCGGGGCACGCGGTCACCGCGCTGTCCCTGGTGATCGAATCGTATCCGCTGTTTATCCTCGCGCGCTTCGCCACCGGCCTGCTCGAAGGCAATGGCTCGGTCGCCCGCGCGATGCTGGCCGACCGCCTCGACGGCGACCTGCGGCTGCGCGCGCTGTCCTGGCTCAACAGCGCGTTCTTCCTCGGCTGGCTGGCCGGGCCGTTGCTCGCCGGCGTTACGCTGCGCTGGGGCATCACCGCGCCGTTCTGGGTGGCGGTGGCCGCGCTGGTGATGATGGCCGCGCTGGTAGCCTTGGTGCTGCCGCGCGAGGCGCCGTCGAAGGCGACGACCTCGTGGTGGCAGGTGGCGCGCGACCAGCATTCGCTCAACCTGCTGCGCTATCCGGAACTGCGCATGCTGTTCATCGTGCAGCTGGCGTATTGCTGCGGCGTGACCGCGTTCTACGAATTCTATCCCCTGTGGCTGGTGGAAATACCCGGCTACGGCGCGCGCGGCATCGCCTGGATGACGGCGGCCCTGTGCGGCGTGATGACGATGACCTCGCTGCTGTTCGCCGGTCGCCCGAGCGCCATTGCGCCGCTGCGGCGGGCGGCCTGGAGCGCCTTCGGCGTGGCGGCCGCGGTGGCGGCGGTCGCGCTCGGCAGCGCCTGGGTCGGACTGGCGGCAATCATCCTGTTCGGCATGCCGCATGCGTTCTGCAGCGCCATCATGCAGGGCTGGTGCGCCGAGCGCTTCGGCGGCGACTACGGCCAGGGCGCCGTGATGGGGCTGCTCTCGACCATCTTCTGCATCGCCAACATCCTGATGGCGCTGGCCGGGTCGGTGCTGACCCTGGTCGACACCCGCCTGGTGCTGCTGCTGGGCGCGGCGTTGTCGGCCTGGGCCGGCTGGCGCCTGCAGGGCTGGCGCGTGCAGATGGCGGCACCGGCCGGCGCGGTCGCGGAATAGTCCTCGGCAACGCTGGCGCGGGGGCGGTGATACTATTGATCGATAGACACTTCTCGTCGCCGCCTTCCCGGATCGTCCCGCTGACCCATGACACTCGCCTATTCCAAACTGAACCACGCACTGCGCGTACCGCTGGCTGCCGAAATCCATTCGCGCCCCTTCCTCAAACTGGAGGCGCCCGAAACGATCACCCACCTGGCCGTCTACCGCGACAGCGAGGCGGGTCCGCCGAATGCGAACGCGCTCAAGCAGCACGTCACGCTGGCGGCGCTGTGCGCGCATTTCGGCGTCGCCGCACCGGTGGCCGGCGCGAACTACTTCTATCATGACTTCGGCCGCTTCCGCCTGAAATGGGAATGCCATACCGAGTTCGCCACCTACACCTTCGCCGAGCCGGCGCGCGATGCGGTCGCCCTGGCCGAGGCGTTTGCGCATACGCCGCTGGCGCACCTGCCGCAGCAATGGCTGGCCAGCCTGGAAGGGCGCCTGATGGTGGCGGCGCACGTGGTGCTGGCGCGCGGCGCCTGCGCCGCCGAGGAAGTGCAGCGCGCGTTCGGCGGCAACATGCTGGTCGGCGCCGGCGTGATGCAGGGCGCCCAGCTGTGGACCGACTTCGCGATCCAGTCCGACGGCTTCAGCCGCTTCGTCATCTGCGACGTCGGCATGCGCGCGCAGCAGGCCGGGCGGCTGGTGCAGCGCGTGCTGGAGATCGAGACCTACCGCATGATGGCGCTGCTCGGCCTGCCGTCGGCGCAGCAGGCGGCGACGGTGCTCAACGCCATCGAGGCCGAACTGGCGGCGCTGGCGAGCGCCATGGTGGCGACCGACGCCGCGCCGGCGGCCGGGCAGGAGGGCGCTGGCGACCAGGCGCTGCTCGACCAGATCACGCGGCTGGCGGCGCGGCTCGAAAAGCTCTCGCTCGACAACAGCTACCGGTTCTCCGCATCGAAGGCGTATTTCGGCCTGGTCCGGGCGCGCATCGAAGAGTTGCGCGAGGTGCGCATCGAAGGCGCGCCGACGGTGGAGGAATTCATGGACCGGCGCCTGACGCCGGCGATGAACACCTGCGACGCCATGGCCGCGCGCCAGGACGCGCTGGGCCGGCGCATCGCCAACAGCAACGACTTGCTGCGCACGCGCGTCGGCATCGTGCAGGAAATGCAGAACCGCCAGATCCTGCAATCGATGAACGCACGCGCGGCGCAGCAACTTCGGCTGCAGCAGGCGGTCGAAGGATTATCGGTCGCCGCAATTTCGTATTACGTGATCGGGCTGATCAGCTACCTCGGCAAGGGCGCGAAGGTGCTGGGAATGGTTGCCAATCCGGACGTGATGGTCGGCGTGCTGGTGCCGTTCGTGGCGGCCGCTGTGTGGCTGGGATTGCGGCACATGCATCGGCGCATGCACGTGTAACTGCCACGTTCAAAAAGTGCCCGCCGGCGTGTTGATCGCAGCCGACACTTGGCTCTCGAAATTCGGTGCGATGGCATTACAGGCGCCACGAACCGAGCGAGTCGACAATGCAATCACGCGATAACAGAGTAGTCTGGACCGGTGGCGGGGAAACGCCGGGAGGTCGCCAAATGGAAGCGCGAATCGGAAAACTCGAATCGCTTGGCGAGAAGATCGTCGAGCGGATTGGCGGACTCGAGCGCGATGTTGCGGTCATTAAGTCCTACTATGCGACCAGGGCGGACATCGCGGACGCCAAGAACAGCATTGTCATGTGGGTCGTCAGCGCCATCCTGCTCGCCCAGCTGTTGCCGGCGCTGCTGAAGAAATTCGGGATGTGAGCTTGAGCCGGCTTATCCGGTAACCGGGGCATCCAGCGTCTGGCTGGCCTTTGGTGCGCGCCACGCCGGAGCGATCACCTGGTGTTTGGCCACATACGTCAGCAACGCGACACCGCCAGCGAGGACCGCGACGACCGCGAAGATCGAGCCTTCGACGCCAAATGCGCCGCCGGTCAGCCAGGTCGGGCCGCTCAACGCGCCTTGTATCATCCCCTCGGCGGGGTGGCCGGACACCGGCACGGAAAACAATCCGCCCTGGGTAAAGTTCCAGCCGATATGAATGCCGATGCTGAGCCATAAACGTTGCGTCGCCATGTACGCGGCACTGAGCAGCATGCCCGCGGCGGCGACCGAGGCCATTCCAATCAGCGTGGCGCCTTCGTTCCCCAAGTGGGCGAGCACGAAGAACACGACCGACAGTGCCAGGGCGATCCAGCTGCCGAGCCAGTTTTGCAGGATGCGAAAGATGATGCCGCGAAAAAGGATCTCTTCCAGAAAGCCCACCACGACCATCGTGAACAAGGGCGCGATCATCACTGTCCAGGGCGCGATGGCGGTGACCCGGTAGGCGCCCGCCACGTACAGCGCGCCCAAGGTCGCGCCAAACAGCAAGGCGCCGCCCATGAATCCCAAGCCGGTTTCGCGCGCGGCGTAGCTGCCCGCGAATTCACTCGGCACGCGCTGTTCCACCACGCGAACGTAAAGGCGATACATGAAATAGCAGCAGGCAAGCGCCAGCAGGGCCGGCCAGATTTGCTTCAACGATTTATCGATGGGAAGCTTGTGCAAGACGACCTGCAGCAGTACGAAGGGCACCATCACGAAAAGGATCGCAATCAGGATGCGGATCAACGGCCACTGCAGAAAACGCGGTCGCCCGCCTTTGGCAACGACGGGAGCAGCCACTACATCGATCATCAGAGTTTCCTTCATTGAAGTTGCTAAAAAACATTGCAATGAGGATAACTCGGACCTTTCTACTTGTAAACAGCAATGTTCGACAGCTTGGGCGCAAGCAGGTGTACTTGCGCTAAGCCGTGCGGCAAATTGATAGATTCCCAAATAAGCAAGGTGGTATTCTGCACAGAAGGCGGGCAAGCGTAAAAGTAAGGATCCGACGATCCACCAGTTCGGCGTCTAAACGGGGGCAAGCGATGACACGAGTTCGCGTTGAGGGCTTCACCATCTCGCTCGATGGTTACGGAGCAGGTCCGAATCAAGACATGGACAATCCGCTCGGCGTTGGCGGGACGGAGCTGCACCAGTGGCTATTCCCAACACGCACGATCCAGCGGGCCTTGTTCGGCAAGGACGGCGGTACGACCGGAGTTGACGATGATTTCGCCGCCCGAGGCTTTCAGAATGTCGGGGCCTGGATTCTTGGGAGGAACATGTTCGGCCCCCTTCGTGGGGACTGGCCGGACACGAACTGGAAAGGCTGGTGGGGAGACAATCCACCGTATCACGTTCCAGTCTTTGTCCTGACCCATCATGCTCGTCCGCCGATCGAGATGGAAGGCGGCACGACGTTCCACTTCATAACAGGAGGCATTCGCGAGGCGCTCGACCGTGCACGCGAGGCCGCTGCCGGAAAGGACGTGCGGATCGGCGGTGGGCCGGCCACAATCCGGCAATATCTTCGCGAGGGCCTCATCGATGAACTGCACATTGCCATCTCGCCGGTCCTGCTGGGACGGGGGGAAGCGCTGTTCGGAGGGCTTGACTTGCGGGCTCTGGGATACGGATGCGTTGAATTCGTGGCGTCGGAGAAGGCGACCCATGTCGTCCTGCGGCGTCAAGGGCACTCGGGCGCCTGACAACCGGTTGCGGCGCACCTGCACAAGATTGTGGGCGGCACTTCCGACTAGCAGCATTGTTGCTGAGAAGAAGTTTTTGGCACAAAAAAGCCACCTCAAGGGCGGCTCTGTTTGCTATGCAGAAAATGGGGTGGCTGATGGGGCTCGAACCCACGACAACAGGAATCACAATCCTGGACTCTACCAACTGAGCTACAGCCACCATTGACTGACATTTGTTCCGATGCTGCTGGAACAGAGCAAGATTATACAAACATCTGGGAAAACTGGCAAATCTAATTGCGGCTCATGCGGGAGCGGCTAATTTTGTTCCGATGCGCACTTCCTCGACCGGCACTGTCAGCCCGACCAGGGTGGAAAATGCCGCCGTCAGCGCGGCCGCGGTGGCGCTGGTGTAGCCCTTGATCATCACCGCCTGGCCATCGTCGGCGCGCTCGTTGCCGCCCGCCGCCAGCAGCCGCGCCAGCTGGCGTGCCACCGCTTCGCCGGTATCGACCAGCACGATCTCGCGCGTCGTCGCGGCGGCGATGGTGCGCTCGATAGCGGCGCGCGCCAGCGGGTAGTGCGTGCTGCCCAGCACCAGGGTATCGGCGCCCTGGTCGAGCAATGGCACGATGTAGCCCTTCAGCATCGCCGCGGTGGCGTCGGAATCGCGTTCGCCCCGTTCGATCTGGTCGGCCAGGCCGGAGCAACCCTGCAGCAGGAACTCGGCATTCGTGTCGCGGCTGATCTGTTCGCGCAGCAGCAGGAATTTTTCGCCGGCCAGCGTGCCGTTGGTGGCGAGCACGCCGACCTTGCCGTTGCGGCTCGCCGCCGCGGCCGGCTTCAGGCCAGGCTCGACGCCGACGATCGGCATGTCGGGGTAGTGCGCGCGCAGCACCTTGATGGCGGCGATGGTGGCAGTGTTGCACGCCACCACCAGCGCCTTGGCGCCTTGCGCGACGAGGAAGGCGGCAATCGCCAGCGAGCGCTCGGCGACCACCTGTTCCGACTTGTCGCCGTACGGCACGAAACCGGAGTCGGCGAAATACAGCAAATGTTCATGCGGCAGCATCGCGCGGATGTGGCGCAGCACGGACAGCCCGCCCACTCCCGAGTCGAAGACCGCGATCGGCGCATCATTCATCATGCCCATTTGCCTCGCTCCCGGTTAGGCGACGGTGACGGGAATCTTGCCGACGCTCGACAACGATTCGATTTTCGCCGCCCATTCCTTCGGACCGGTGGTGTGCACCGAAGTGCCGTTCGAATCGACCGCCACGGTGACTGGCATGTCGGTGACGTCGAACTCGTAGATCGCTTCCATGCCCATGTCGTGGAAGCCGAGCACTTTCGCGCTCTTGATCGCCTTCGACACCAGGTAGGCCGCGCCGCCGACCGCCATCAGGTAGGCCGACTTGTGCTGCTTGATCGATTCGATCGCCGCCGGACCGCGCTCGGCCTTGCCGATCATGGCGATCAGGCCGGTCTTCTCGAGCATCATGTCGGTNNTAGTAGATCACGCGGTTGGTGAAGTCGACCGGCAGCGGCTCGCCCTTGGCCAGCATCTCCTGGATGCGCTTGTGGGCGGCGTCGCGGCCGGTCAGCATCTTGCCGTTCAACAGCAAGGTCTGGCCTGGCTTCCACGAGGCGACTTCTTCGCGGGTCAGCGTGTTGAGGTCGACGCGGCGCGATTTCTCGGTGTCCGGCGCCCAGTGCACGTCAGGCCACGACGACAGCGAAGGCGGCTCCATGTAGGCGGCGCCCGAGCCGTCCAGCACGAAGTGGGCGTGGCGCGTGGCGGCGCAGTTCGGGATCATCGCCACCGGCTTGGAAGCGGCGTGGGTCGGGTACATCATGATCTTGACGTCGAGCACGGTCGTCAGGCCGCCCAAGCCCTGCGCGCCGATGCCCAGCGCATTGATCTTGTCGCACAGTTCGATGCGCAGCTCTTCGGTCTTGTTCTGCGGGCCGCGCTGCTTCAGTTCGAACATGTCGATGTCGTCCATCAGCACTTCCTTGGCCATCAACATGGCCTTCTCGGCGGTGCCGCCGATGCCGATGCCCAGCATGCCCGGCGGGCACCAACCGGCGCCCATCGTCGGCACCGTCTTCATGACCCAGTCGACCAGCGAATCGGACGGGTTGAGCATGACGAATTTCGACTTGTTTTCCGAGCCGCCGCCCTTGGCCGCGACCTTGACGTCGACGGTGTTGCCTTCGACCAGTTCCATGTGCACGACGGCCGGGGTGTTGTCCTTGGTGTTCTTGCGCTCGAACTGCGGGTCGGCCACGATCGAGGCGCGCAGCTTGTTGTCGTCGAAGTTGTAGGCGCGGCGCACCCCTTCGTTGACGGCGTCGGTGACGGTGCCGGAAAAGCCCTCGAAGCGCACGCCCATGCCGATCTTGAGGAACACGTTGACGATGCCGGTGTCCTGGCAGATCGGCCGCTTGCCTTCGGCGCACATGCGCGAGTTGGTCAGGATCTGCGCGATGGCGTCCTTCGCCGCCGGGCTCTGCTCGGCCTCGTAGGCGCGCGCCAGGTGCGCGATGTAGTCGGCGGGGTGGTAGTAGCTGATGTACTGGAGGGCGGCGGCGACCGATTCGATCAGGTCTTCCTGCTTGATGACTGTCATGGGATTCTCGCGAGAGTTAATGTTGTCTGGATTGATTCTGGGTGCCGATCATGATGCGGTCGGTGTAGGCGATCGCCATGGCCGAGAGCAGGAACACGACGTGGATCACGGTTTGCGCGGCGATCACCTCCATCGTGTACGCGGTCGCATTGATGAACGTTTTCAGCAGGTGGATCGAGGAGATGCCGATGATCGCCATCGCCAGCTTGGTCTTCAGCACCGAGGCGTTGACGTGCGACAGCCATTCCGGCTGGTCCGGATGCAGCTCGAGGCCGAGGCGCGAGACGAACGTCTCGTAGCCGCCGATGATGACCATGATCAGCAGGTTGGAAATCATGACGACGTCGATCAGGCCGAGCACGACCAGCATGATGGTCGCCTCGTTGAGCTTGGTCGGGCGGGCGGCGCCCGGCACGGTCACGGCGTCGAAGATGTGCTGCAGGGCGGCCTCGCTGCCCATGGCCGCGCCGATCAGGTCTTTCAGCTCCACCCAGAAGTGGAACACGTACACGCACTGCGCCAGGATCAGGCCGAGATAGAGCGGCAACTGCAGCCACCGGCTCATGAAAATCAGATTGCTGAGCGGGGAAAGCCGCACGGGTGCGTTCGGAATGCTCGGTTCGGACATGGGGGACAAACTCCTGGGTTGCAAAATTTTTCTATGCGTCATTTTACACGCGTCACGGCGCCTTGCCGATAAGCGCAAAGGCGGCGCAAAAGATTGGTAGAATCATCAACATGATACTGAATCGCCCGTATGTAAGGGGTCAGTAAGCGACAGCGACTACCGTTATAAAAAAACTACTAGGGAGACTATCATGGCCGCAACAGATACCAACCAGCAGGAAAACCAGGGTTCGACCGAAAGCCGCGTCTTCGCGCCGTCGGCCGAGTTCGTCGCCCAGGCCGCCATTTCGGGCATGCCGGCGTACGAAAAGCTGTGCGCCGAAGCGGCCGCCGACTATGAAGGATTCTGGGCGCGCCTGGCACGCGAGAACATCGAGTGGCACAAGCCGTTCACCACCACGCTCGACGAGTCCGAGGCGCCGTTCTACAAGTGGTTCGCCGATGGCGAGCTGAACGCCTCCTACAACTGCCTCGACCGCAACCTCAAGAACGGCAACGCCAGCAAGACCGCGATCATCTTCGAGGCCGACGACGGCGCCGTCACGCGCGCGACCTACCAGGACCTGTACGAGCGCACCTGCAAGTTCGCCAACGGCCTGAAATCGCGCGGCATCAAGAAGGGCGACCGCGTCATCATCTACATGTCGATGTCGATCGAAGGCGTGGCGGCAATGCAGGCCTGCGCGCGGATCGGTGCTACCCATTCTGTCGTGTTCGGCGGCTTCTCGGCCAAGTCGCTGCAGGAGCGCATCATCGACGCCGGCGCGGTGGCGGTGATCACGGCCGACGAGCAGCTGCGCGGCGGCAAGCACCTGCCGCTGAAAGCGATCGTCGACGAAGCGCTGGCGCTGGGCGGCTGCGGCAGCATCCGCGACGTCATCGTCTACCAGCGTACCGGCGGCAACATCGCCTTCACCGAAGGGCGCGACACCTGGCTGCACGACCTGGTGGCGAATCAGCCGGCCGAGTGCGAGCCGGAGTGGGTCAGCGCCGAGCATCCGCTGTTCATCCTCTACACCTCCGGCTCGACCGGCACGCCGAAGGGCGTCCAGCACTCGACCGGCGGCTACCTGCTGTGGTGCGCGCTGACGATGAAGTGGACCTTCGACATCAAGCCCGACGACGTGTTCTGGTGCACCGCCGACATCGGCTGGGTGACCGGCCACAGCTACATCGCCTACGGCCCGCTGGCGGTGGGCGCCACCGAGATCGTGTTCGAAGGCATCCCGACGTTCCCGAACGCGGGCCGCTTCTGGGACACCATCGCCAAGCACAAGGTCAGCATTTTCTACACGGCGCCGACGGCGATCCGCTCGCTGATCAAGGCGTCCGACGTCGACCCGAAAGTGCATCCGAAAAACTACGACCTGTCGAGCCTGCGGCTGCTCGGCTCCGTCGGCGAGCCGATCAATCCGGAAGCGTGGATGTGGTACTACAAGAACGTCGGCGGCGAGCGCTGCCCGATTGTCGACACCTTCTGGCAGACCGAGACGGGCGGCCACATGATCACGCCGTTGCCGGGCGCGACGCCGATGGTGCCGGGTTCGTGCACCTTGCCGCTGCCGGGCATCATGACGGCGATCGTCGACGAGGCCGGCGCCGACGTGGCGAACGGGCAGGGCGGCATCCTGGTGGTCAAGCGGCCGTGGCCGTCGATGATCCGCACCATCTGGAACAATCCGGAGCGGTTCAAGGCCAGCTACTTCCCGGACGAGCTGGGCGGCAAATACTACCTGGCTGGCGACGGCGCGATCCGCAACAGCGAGACTGCGTACTTCACCATCACCGGCCGCATCGACGACGTGCTGAACGTGTCGGGCCACCGGATGGGGACGATGGAAATCGAGTCGGCGCTGGTGGCGAACCCGATCGTGGCCGAAGCGGCGGTGGTGGGCAAGCCGGACGACACGACGGGCGAATCGATTTGCGCCTTCGTCGTGCTCAAGCAGGCGCGTCCGACTGGCGACGAAGCCAAGCGGATCGCGCTGGAGCTGCGCAACTGGGTCGCCAAGGAAATCGGGCCGATCGCCAAGCCGAAGGAGATTCGTTTCGGCGACAACCTGCCGAAGACGCGTTCGGGCAAGATCATGCGGCGTTTGCTGCGTGTGCTGGCCAAGGGCGAGGCGATTACGCAGGATGTCTCGACGCTGGAAAATCCCGCGATTCTCGAACAGCTCAAGGAAGCGTCCTAACGCGGTAAGCCCATGGCGCGAGTTTGGACTCGCAGCGACGACGGTTCATGGCACGTTAGCCCAAAAACCGTCGTTCTCGCGCACGCGGGGCCCCAATTTCTGTGTGTATCGAGGAGACGTCGAACTTTTGCCACTTGACGTTGGCAGAGCCAATTCCTTGGTACTCGACAGAATCTTTGCTATAATCTGCGGCTTCGTGAAAGCGAAGGAAGTAAAGCCGGAGAGATGGCTGAGCGGCTGAAGGCGCACGCCTGGAAAGCGTGTGTAGGATAATATTCTACCGGGGGTTCGAATCCCCCTCTCTCCGCCAGGAATACAAAAAAGGTCACCCTCGGGTGGCCTTTTTTTGTTTCATGGCGGAGAGAAGCACGCCGCCTGCGCGGCGTGCGGGGGGGATTCGAAGGCCTCGCGCGTCCCCGCGCGTGCCGCTCCGAATCGCCCATNNGCAGCGCTCGATGCAGCGCTCGATGCAGCGCTCGATGTAGCGCCCGTGAAGAGTCCCTTCCACACCCAGTCCACGTGCAACTGCGCGCTGGCGGGTCCACGCGTCGACGTCCAAAACCGAGGAACGAAAAACCGAGGAACGAAAGCGAAAGGAAAGCATTGCATCGAGTTCCGGCCGCAGGGTATCCTTGCCCGATGCACCATGCATAATTGGCAAAGCGTTAGCACGGGATCGGACAGTCCGGATCCGCGCGCACGGTCACGACAAGCTCCCGGATCAGGTCAAACAAGTCGAAGTCTATGAAAAAAGTTGAAACACAGCAGTCGTCGGCGCGTCCCCCATCGGACTCCAACATAGGGCAAGCGATGGCAGAGGAATTTATTTGGCCGTTACCGCCGCATTTCAAGCTGGTTCCAAAGACGAAGCTAAAGGGCGCAGAAGCTGAAGCGTGTTTGATCATCATGAAAGAGGGGCCCAGACGTGTCGGTAATTTGACAAAGTTTGCTCCGCTGTCTTCATCCCTCACATTTTCGTTCGACCAAGCTGCGTCTACAGCCAACGTCAGCTTTGACGAAATACAGAGCATGTGCCTCACCGACATAGTGGAACTCGTGCCGGTTAATTTCTCAGAAGCAAGCAATTACGACCCAAGCTATCCTTCCTACGCCAAGCAAAAATGCGTCGTCAATTTTACGAACGGCGAGCGATTTGTTTCCGAAACTGTCGGATTCGTTTTAAAGGAATTTGGTCTATTCCTTTTCATTATCAGTTATGGCCGCAACGTCCTCCGCTGGTTTATTCCTGCAGGCGCCATTTCAGACTATCAGTTGGGCGAACAAATCGGGAAGATGTTGGTGGACAAAAACGCTGTGTCCCCGCAGGAACTCGAAGCCGGCCTGGAGCGTCAAGAGCAGCTGCGCAGCCCGAAAATCGGCGACTACCTGCAGAAACAGCTTATNNAATTCGGTCACACAAACACAACTCGATAGCGCGCTCAAGGCACAGACACGCGACCGCAAGAAGCAGTTGGGGGAAATCCTCATCGAGATGGGGGCGGTCGACAAGGAAACGATCAAACGGGTACTCGCGCAAAAAATCGGCATTCCCTTCGTTGATTTGTCCACGTTTCAGTTTGATATTGCGCTGATCAGGGCCGTATCGGGTGCCCTTGTTCGAAAGCACGCGATGATGCCGCTTTACCGCACTGAGCTGCGGATGGCAGTGGCCATGATCAATCCCCTTGCTTCGGACGCGATCAAGGAGATGGCGTTTTCCACCAAACTGACCATCGACCCGGTCATGGCGTCGGAAGAGGACATGTATGCCGCGATAGACCGCTATTACGGGGCAAAGAGTAGCGCGACTCACATTACAGAGCTCGTATCCGCCCTACATATCGACGAAGAGGCGCCGGCCGATATCACGCCGGCCGTGACGGAGTCGGACAGTGCCCTCGTCCGCCTGGTCAATAAGATCATTACGGATGCTTTTGATCGCGGGGTATCGGACATCCACATTGAATCGATGAAGGGCAGCGAGCCGACGATCATCCGTTTTCGGAATGACGGCGTGTTAGCGGATTACTCCGAGGTGCCCGCCAGTTATCGCGATGCGTTGATATCACGCCTCAAGATCATGAGTCGCCTGGATATTTCTGAAAAACGCCACGCCCAGGATGGGAAGATCAATTTTCAAACGGCGGGCGCGACGAAATTCGAACTGCGTATTGTCACCATTCCCACGACTGACGGTCTCGAGGATATCGTCTTGCGTAACCTCGCCGCGCCGCGTGTCATGTCGGTCGATAGCCTGGGGCTTGCACCGCAAGTCCTGCAAGGGCTCCAGAAGTTGGTAGCAAGACCCCACGGTCTGTTACTTGTATGCGGACCGACCGGATCGGGAAAAACGACGACGCTGCATGCGCTGCTTGGCTACATCAATAGCCGGACGCGAAAAATATGGACGGTGGAGAACCCCATCGAGATAACGCAAAAAGGGCTTCGCCAAATCCAGGTCAACGCAAAGATCGATTGGACGTTCGCCAACGTCCTGCGCAGTATCTTGCGGGCAGATCCTGACGTGATCATGGTGGGAGAAACACGCGATCCCGAGACGGCAAAAACGTTGATTGAAGCGTCACTCACTGGCCATTTGGTGGCCTCGACCATGCATACCAATAGCGCGGTGGAAAGCGTTATCCGGATGCTCGACCTCGGTCTTGATCCGTTCAACTTTGCTGACGCCCTGCTCGGCGTACTTGGGCAAAGATTGGTGCGGCGAATGTGCCATGCTTGCCGCAAACCGCATCTGGCGACAGCAGATGAGCTTGCCATGCTTGCGCACGAATACTGTTTTGAAACCGACCTGAGCCAGCCTGCAATTCTCCAGCAATGGAGCACGCAATACGCCAGGGAAGATGGACAAATTATTCTGTACTCAGCGCTCGGATGCGACAAGTGCGACGGCAAGGGTTACAAGGGCAGGCTGGGCCTGCACGAACTGTTAATCAACACACCTGTAATACGCAAAATGATCCATTCAAGAGCCAANNATTTCTGGTCCGGATCGTGAAAGCTCGCGGCGAGGAAATCGGTGAACACCTTCACCTTGGACGAGAGCTTATGCTTTTCGGGATAGACGGCGAAGATGTCGGCCGGCGGCGACGCATAATCTTCGAGCACAATCTGCAGCCGGCCGGAGCGCAGATATTTAGCGATATCCCACTCCGCGCGCAGCATCAGGCCGTGTCCGTCGAGTGCCCAATTCAGCGCGACTTCGCCATCGTTGCTGCTTAAGGTGCCGCGCACCTTCACCGTTTCCGATACCTTGCCCTTGGTGAAGCGCCACGTGCCGTACGCCGCATCGTTCTGGCGCAGCACGATGCAGTTGAACCTGGCCAGGTCATGCGGCACCTTCGGCACGCCGTGCTTCTTGAGATACGACAGCGCCGCGCACACCAGGCGCCGGTTCGGCGCGATCTTGGTCGCGATGACGCGCGCGTCGGGCACCTCGCCGAAGCGGATGCCGATATCAAAGGCTTCGTCGATCAGGCTGAGAGGATGGTCGCTAAGCTGCAGCTGCACTTCGACCTCGGGATAGCGCCTGACGAAGTTCGACACGATCGGCGTGATGTAGGTGCGCCCGAATCCTAGCGGCGCGTTCACCCGCAGCAGTCCCTTCGGCGCCGCCGGATTATTCGACACCAGCCGTTCCAGTTCCTCCAGGTCAGCGAGGATGCGCAGCGCATGCGCGTAATACACCTCGCCTTCGTCCGTCACGCTGAGGCGTCGCGTCGACCGGTTCAGCAGCAGCACGCCCAGTTGCGCTTCGAGTTTGGTCAGCCGCTTGCTGATCGATGCCGGCGTCACGCCCAACTCGCGCGCCGCGGTCGACAAGCTTCCCCCTTTGACGATCTGGACGAAAAACATCAGGTCTGACTGCTGAATCATTTGTAACTCCAGAGAACAAGTAGAGTGACTTTACACCGATACCATGCCTTTTGTCTCGTTCTACACTGCGCTCCTCAGTTGTCCTTTTCGAAGGACCGGGAACAGACAAACGGGTCTCGGCGACCTACTACCACCACCAAGGAGATATCATGCGCGTCCATAAAATTGCTTCCATCCCAGCCGATGGAATTGGTCCTGAAGTCATCGCTGCCGGCATCGAAGTGCTCGAGGTGCTCGCCGCGCAGGATGGCGGTTTCAAGTTCGAAATCGAGAACTTCCCGTGGAGTTCGGAGTACTACCTCGAGCACGGCCACTACATCCCGGAAGGCGGCCTCGAAAAGCTGAAGGGCTTCGACGCGATCTTCTTCGGCGCCGTCGGCAGCCAGCAGGTGCCGGACCACGTCTCGCTGTGGGGCCTGCGCCTGCCGATCGCCCAGGGCTTCGACCAATATGCCAACGTGCGTCCGGCGCGCGTGCTGCCAGGCGTGACCAGCCCGCTCAAGAACGGCGCGGACATCGACTGGGTGATCATCCGCGAAAACTCGGAAGGCGAATACGCCGGCAACGGCGGCCGCGTCCACAAGGGGCTGCCGATCGAAGTCGGCACCGAGACCGCGGTGTTTACCCGCGCCGGTGTCGAGCGCATCCACCGCTTCGCATTCGAACTGGCCCGCACCCGTCCAGCCAAGCATCTCACCCTGGTCACCAAATCGAATGCGCAGCGCTTCGGCATGGTGATGTGGGATGAGATTTTCTACGAAGTGGCAGCCGACTACCCAGACATCACGACCGATCGCGAACTGGTCGATGCGGTGACGACGCGCATGGTGCTCAAGCCGAAGACGCTCGACGTCGTCGTCGCCACCAACCTGCACGCCGACATTCTGTCCGACCTGGCGGCCGCCTTGTCCGGCAGTCTCGGCATCGGCCCGACCGCGAACCTGAATCCGGAGCGCCTGTTCCCGTCGATGTTCGAGCCGATCCACGGCTCCGCGTTCGACATCACCGGCAAGGGCGTGGCCAATCCCGTGGCGACGTTCTGGACCGCGGCCATGATGCTGGAGCACCTCGGCGAGAAAGAGGCTGCCAAGCGCCTGATGAAGGCGGTGGAAGCGATCACCGCCGACAAGATCCACACGCCCGACCTCGGCGGCAACGCCACCACGGCGGTGGTCACGAAAGCAGTCTGCGACTACATCCGCGCAGGCAAATAAGCAGCACCCCGGAACCGCAGCCCAGCGGGTTGCGGTCNNTAAAAAACTATTGGGGACCTTGTACATCCAGGTCCTGATTGCCGTTGCCGCGGGCATCGTGCTCGGAGTGTTGTACCCGGAAATGGGAACCAAGCTGAAGCCGCTGGGCGACGCGTTCATCAAGCTGATCAAGATGGTGTTCGCTCCCGTCATTTTCGCCACCGTCGTCCTCGGCATCGCGAAGATGGAGAACATGAAGGAACTCGGCCGCGTCGGCGCGCGCGCCTTGCTGTACTTCGAGGTCATGTCCACGTTCGCGCTGGGCCTGGGCCTGTTGATGGTCAACCTGGTCGGGCCAGGAGTCGGCATGAACGTCGACCCGAAGACGCTCGACACCAAGGCCATCGCCGGATACACCACCGCGGTCAAACATGATTCGTTCATCGACTTCCTGGTCGGGATGATCCCTGGCTCGGTGATCGACGCGTTCGCCAAGAACGAAGTCCTGCAGATCATCGTCTTCTCGATCCTGTTCGGCGTCGCCCTGGCGCATTTGGGCAAACGCGCAAAACCGGTCGTCAGCTTCCTCGAGTCCTTCTCGCACGCCATGTTCTACATTGTCGGCCTGGTGATGCGCGTCGCCCCGATTGCCGCCTTCGGCGCGATCGCTTTCACGGTCGGCAAATACGGCTTCGGTTCGATCCTCTCGCTGGCGAAGCTGATGGGAACCATGTACGGCACCTGCGCACTGTTCGTGTTCGTCGTCCTCGGCATCGTGGCGAAGGTGTCCGGCTTCAGCCTGTGGAAATTCCTGAAGTACATGAAGGAAGAGATCTTCACGGTGCTGGGCACCAGTTCGTCGGAGTCGGTCATTCCCCAGCTGATTCGCAAGCTGGAATACGTCGGCTGCGCGAAGCCAGTGGTCGGCCTGGTGGTGCCTTCTGGCCTGACGTTCAATCCCGACGGTCAGTGCATCTACTACACGATGGCGGCCATATTCATCGCCCAGGCCACGAATACGCCGCTGACATTTACTGACCAGCTGATCGTGCTTGGTGTGTTGACGCTGACCTCGAAGGGTTCAGCCGGCGTCACCGGCTCCGGCTTCATCACGCTGGCGGCCACGCTCGCCTCGCTCGGCAAGATTCCGGTCGAGGGGATGGTGCTGCTGCTCGGCGTCGACCGGTTCATGTCGGAAGCGCGCGCCATCACCAACACGATCGGCAATGCAGTCGGCACGATGGCGATCTCCCGTTGGGTCGGCGCGCTGGACATGCAGCGTATGCGGTCGGTCTTGAATGGTGAGGTCGATACGAAGGACAACGAGGCGCTTTACGGCCTGGCGACAACTGCCACCGAGACGGAACTCGATGAGCAGCCAACGCCTCGTTCACCAGTGGTCGTCGCGCATCATGGATAAGTCGAACGCCCCGGCGATCACCGATGACGTCGCGCGCAAGCTGTTGCGCTCGATGTTCGACGCGGCGGTCGCAGCGGCCCAGCCGGCGCTGTGCCTGCCGCTGCATCTGCCGGCGCGGCCGGCGGGCCGCACCATCGTGATCGGCGCCGGCAAGGCCAGCGCCGCCATGGCCAGGGTGGTCGAGCAGCACTGGGATGGCGCGCTGGAAGGCCTGGTCGTCACGCGCTACGGATACGCAGTGCCGTGTGAACGCATTGAGATCGTCGAGGCGGCGCATCCCGTGCCCGATGAGGCGGGACACCAGGCTGCCAAGCGCATCATGCAGCTGGTCGAAGGGCTGACCGCGGATGACCTGGTGTTGTGCCTGATATCGGGCGGCGGCTCGGCGCTGTTGTCGCTGCCCGCGCCCGGCATCAGCATCGAGGAGAAGCAGGCGGTCAACCGCGCGCTGCTGGCGAGCGGCGCCACCATCTCAGAGATGAACTGCGTCAGGCGCCATCTGTCGGCCATCAAGGGCGGACGCCTGGCGGCTGCGTGCGCGCCGGCCAGGGTAGTCACGCTGCTGATCTCCGACGTCCCCGGCGACGACCCGATCGACGTCGCTTCCGGACCCACTGCGCCGGATCCGACCACTTGCGAGGAGGCGCTGGCGATCCTGGCGCGCTACGGCATCGACGCTCCCGCCAGCGTGCTGTACGTGCTGACCAGCGCGGCGGGGGAGAGCATCAAGCCAGGCGATGCACGGCTGGCCGGCGCCGACCTGCGGATGATCACCACGCCGCGCATGGCGCTGGAAGCGGGCGCCGATGTCGCCCGCCAGGCCGGCCTCGCCACGCACGTGCTGGGCGACAGCATCGAAGGCGAGGCGCGCGACGTCGGCATGGTCATGGCCGGCATCGCCGAGCACGTGGCGCGCCATGGGCAGCCGTTCCGCACGCCCTGCGTGCTGCTGTCGGGCGGCGAGACCACGGTCACCGTGCGCGGCAACGGCTGCGGCGGGCGCAACGTCGAGTTCCTGNNGACGGCGTCGACGGCCAGGCCGATATCGCCGGCGCGCTGCTGCTGCCCGATACGCTGGCGCGCGCACGCGGGCAGGGGATGCGGCCGCGCGATAACCTCGACAACAACGACGGCCACGGTTTCTTCGGCGCGCTGGGCGATTCGGTCGTGACCGGACCGACGCTCACCAACGTCAACGACTTCCGGGCGATCCTCATCACCACCAACCCATTCGAAAAGAGCAGCCATGCACCGTAATCGCCATACCAAGATCGTCGCCACCATCGGGCCGGCGAGTTCGGACGCCGCCGTCCTCGAGTCCCTGTTTCGCGCCGGCGCGGACGTGTTCCGCCTGAACTTCAGCCATGGGACGCACGCGGACCACAAACAGCGGCTCGACGCCATCCGCGCCATCGAGCGCAAACTGGATCGCCCGATCGGCATCCTGCTCGACCTGCAAGGACCGAAGCTGCGCGTCGGCACCTTCGCCGACGGCCCGGTCACGCTGGAGGCGGGGCAGCCATTCCGGCTCGACCTGGACCGCGACAAGCGCGGCGACCAGCAGCGCGTCGCGTTGCCGCATCCGGAGATATTCAGTGCGCTGGAAACCGGCACGCGCCTGTTGCTCGACGATGGCCGCATCGAATTGAAGGTCGAGCGCTTCGGGCCGGATTTCGCGGACACCACCGTCGTCACCGGCGGCGTGCTGTCGGAGCGCAAGGGCGTCAACGTGCCCGGCGTGGTGCTGCCGATGTCGGCAATGACGGTGAAGGACCGCGAGGATCTCGCCTTCGGCCTCACGCTGGGGATCGACTGGGTGGCGCTGTCGTTCGTGCAGCGGCCGGAAGACATCGCCGAAGCGCGCGAGATCGTCCAGGGCCGCGCGGGCATCATGGTCAAGCTGGAAAAGCCGGCGGCGATCAACCAGCTCGACGACATCGTCGCGGCGGCCGACGCGGTGATGGTGGCGCGCGGCGACCTGGGCGTCGAGATGCCGGCCGAGCACGTACCTGCTATCCAGAAGCGCATCATCCGTCTGTGCCGCCGCCTCGGCAAGCCGGTGGTGGTCGCCACGCAGATGCTCGAATCGATGGTGCAGGCGCCGGTGCCCACGCGCGCCGAAGCGTCCGACGTCGCCTCCGCGGTGTATGACGGCGCCGACGCCGTGATGCTGTCGGCCGAATCGGCCTCGGGCAAGTATCCGGTCGAAGCCGTCACGGTCATGAACAGCATCATTGCGCAGACCGAAGCCGATCCTTTTTACCGCGAGACGATCAAGGCGACCCAGAGCCCGCCGCGCGCGGAAATCGCCGACGCCATTGGTCTGGCGATGCGCAACGTCGCCGACCTGCTCGATGTCGCCGCGACGGTCGCGTACACCAGTTCGGGGCACTCGGCGCTGCGAATGGCGCGCGAGCGGCCGAAGGCCCCGATCATCGGCATGACGCCGAAGCTGGCGACCGCCCGCAGCCTCGCGCTGGTGTGGGGCGTGCACGCGGTGCTGACGCACGACGTCGCCTCGGTGTCGGAGATGACCGAGTTCGCCTGCGCGACCGCGATCAAGGAAGGGCTGGCGCGCTCCGGGCAGACCATTGTGATCGCTGCCGGCATGCCGTTTGGCGCCGCCGGCACCACCAACTTGCTGCGCATCGCGCGGCTCGAATGAGCACGAACCGGCGACGATCGGATAAACTTGTCCCGCAGGGCTGTTCCGGCCTGTTCGCATAGACAAGGAGAAGTACAGTGTCAAGAGGCGTTCTCGCGTTCTGCTTGCTCGGCATGGCGTTGCATTCTGCCGCTCGGGCGCAGGTCGCCGCGGAGTACAATCCGCCGCGTGCCGGCTGCTGTCTCGCCGGCACCGCGCAAAACCTGGCCGATCAGCTGAAGGACTGGAATCAGCTGGGCCGCTATCACGCGGCCAACGAAGAGCTCAAGAAGCTGCCGGCCGACCCGAGACGCGTGGTGTTCATGGGCGACTCGATCACCGATGGCTGGCCGCTGGCCGAGGCGTTTCCGGGAAGGCCGTATGTCAGCCGCGGCATTTCCGGCCAGACGACGGCGCAAATGCTGGTGCGGATGTACCCCGACGTGATCGCCCTGCAGCCGGCGGCGATGATCCTGCTGGCCGGAACCAACGACATCGCGGCCAACAACGGCCCGCAGACACTCGACATGATCAAGCAGAACCTGATGGCGATGGTCGAACTGGCACAGGTTCATCACATCAAGGTGATCCTGTGCGCGTTGACGCCGATTAGTGGAAAGCAGTCGGAACACCGGCCGCCGGCGGACATCCTGAAGCTGAACGCCTGGCTGAAGGAATACGCGGCCAAGACCCGCAGCGCCTTCGTCGACTATCACTCGGCGCTCGTCGACGCGCAAGGCGAGTTTCGCAGTGGCTATTCAGATGACGGCTTGCACCCGAACGCACGCGGCTACCAGTTGATGAAGGCGGCGGTGTCGAGGGCGCTGGATGCTGCGGCGATGTCGAAGAAGGGCGCGCCATGAATCCGCAGGTTCCCGTCGAAGGCCGCATAGCCGATGTGGAGGCGCTCGAACAATTGTTCGGCAAGCCGGTGCGCACCGCGCGCCAGGAATCGGATCGCTTGCCGGCGGACTTCCAGGCGTTCATCGAACAGGCGCCGTTCCTGATTCTCGCCACCAGTGGCGCGGACGGCCTGGACGCATCGGCAAAGGGCGATCCCGGCGGTTTCGTCAGCGTGCTCGACGACAAGACCTTGCTGATCCCGGAACGGGGCGGCAACGGCCGCAACGACAGCTTGCGCAATATCGTGGCCGATCCGCGGGTCGCGCTGACTTTTTTCATTCCCGGACAGCCCGAACTGTTGCGGGTGAACGGCCAGGCTTGCCTCAGCACGTCGCCCGACCTGCTGGCGCGCTATCCCAAGCCACCGCGCTGCGTGATCGTCGTTCACGTCGACGAGGCGTTCTGCCAGTGTTCGCGCGCCGTGCAGCAATCGAAGCTGTGGTCCGCGGCGGGCTAGCACGCCGTCGCATCAGGCCAGTACGCCGAGCACCACGCTCGATGCCTTGAAGATGCCGGCCGCCCTGGCGCCCACCGCCAGGTCGAGCGACTGACAGCTTTGGTTGGTGACGATCGCGACCAGCGCTTCGCCGCCGTCGACGTCGATCACCACTTCGCTGTTGACGGCNNTTGTCGTCATCGACGACCAGGATGACCGACGACGCCTTGACCATCGCGAACGCCTGCACTCCCGGATGCAGGCCCAGGCGTTCGACGCTCGCGTGCGTCACGGTGGCCACAATGATCTTCCCCGATGCAAGCTCCAATTCGACCTCGTCGTTGATTGCGCCGCGCTGCACTGCCACGACATTGCCCAGGAACTGATTGCGCGCACTGGTTCTCATCTTCGCTCCCCGCAGTAACTGCTCCACGGTTCGATTCGGACGCCGCCGAATGGTTCGACACGCGGCCGCAAGAAATTCGTCGGTTTAGGGAACCTTCGCCCGGTATGGATGGCCTCACGTAGAGAGTCTTTCGTCTTGCCGGGCGCAAGAATTGACGCCGAACAAATAGAGGAACGACAGCTACTCGCAGAATTGAACTTGCCGACTTTTCAACAATGGCGACATTGAGATGGCAAGACACAATTTAAATTGTCCTGACAGGGGGAGTGACGCACGATGAGGCAAATTTACGAATACCACCCGGTGGTCGGTTACCGATTCATTCCCAACCTGCGGGCGCGCATCCCGCACGAGGGCGGCGGCTACCTGGTGCAAGTGAACGACGCCGGATTCCGTTCGAACCGGCCGTTCGTGGCGGCGCGCAAGCCGGGCGTACCGCGCGTGCTGGTGTTTGGCGATTCGTTTACCGCCGGCGACGCCGTGCCGAACCACGAGCGCTACACCGACCTGCTCGAAAGCGGACTGGGCGCGGAGGTCTACAATTTCGGCATCTCGTCGACCGGCACCGACCAGCAATACCTGGCGTGGCGCGAACTGGCGCGCCACATCGAGCATGATGTCGTCGTGATCGCCGTGTTCGTGGAAAACGTGCGGCGCGTGCTGGCGCACTACCGGCCCCATCGCGACGCAAGCGGACGCTACCGCATCTACGCCAAGCCTTACTTCACGCTCGAGCGCGAGCAGCTCACGCTGCATCACGTGCCGCCGCGCGCCGAGCCGTTCGAGGAGCATGACTTGCCGGCGCAGGAGCTGGAGACGGTCGATCACGGCGGCCGCTTCCTGTTGCTGCGCAAGGTCGTCAGCGCATTCGGCGCCAAGGAAGTGGTGCAGCGCCTGACCCACTACCAGCCGTTGCCGGAATACGACTCGCCCGACACCGAGGGCTGGCGCCTGATGCGCGCCATCCTGACGCAGTGGATCCGCGCGCTCGACCGGCCGGTGGTGCTGCTGCCGCTGCCGCTGCCGCAGCACATCGACGAAGTGTGCGACTCGACCGGCTACCAGGCCCGCTTCGCTGAACTGGCGGCCGAGCTGGGGTGCACGCTGCACGACCCGCTGCCGCATTTCCTCACTTACGCCAAGGCGCAGCGTCGGCGCTTCCGCTGGGAAAAAGACATCCACTTCACGCCCGAAGGCCACAGCGTGCTGGCGCACACGCTCGCGCCGGTGCTCAGGCAACTGCTGGCACGCCGCCCACACGCAAAGGAAATGATATGAGCCACACCATTCTCGGCATTTCGGCCTTCTACCACGACGCCGCGGCCGCCCTGGTACGCGATGGCGTCATCGTCGCCGCCGCGCAGGAAGAGCGCTTCTCGCGCAAGAAACACGACCCGCGTTTCCCCATCAACGCGATCAACTATTGCCTCGAAGAGGGCTTCGTCAATCCGCCGGAGCTCGACGCGATCATCTTCTACGACAATCCGCTGGCCACCTTCGACCGCGTGGTCGAGAACGCGCTGGCCGCCGGCGAGGAGGGGCGCGAGCAGTTCCTCAAGGCGTCCGGCCAGCTGCTGGGCGACAAGGTGTGGGTCAACGAGCATGTGCGGCGCGCGCTTGGCTCGCTGGGGCGCGAAGGGCAGGTGCTGTTTGCCGAGCACCACATGGCGCACGCGGCCAGCGCATTCTATCCGTCGCCGTTCGAGCGGGCCGCCATCCTCACGATCGACGGCGTCGGCGAGTGGGCTACTACCAGCCTGGGCGCCGGCGACGGCAAGACGCTCCGGCTGTTCTCGGAAATCAACTACCCGCACTCGCTGGGACTGCTCTACAGCGCCTTCACCTATTTCTGCGGCTTCAAGGTCAACTCTGGCGAGTACAAGCTGATGGGGCTGGCGCCGTACGGCGAGCCGCGCTATTACGACGCCATCCGCCAGCACCTGATCGACGTGCGCGACGATGGCTCGTATCGGCTCGACACGTCGTTTTTCGGCTACCTGAGCGGGATGGTGATGACGGGCGAGCGCTTCGCGGCGCTGTTCGGCGGCCCGGCGCGCAAGCCGGAGTCGCCCATCACGCGGCGCGAGATGGACCTGGCCGCCAGTGTGCAGAAGCTGACCGAGGAAATCATGCTGCGCACGGCGCGCCACCTGCGCTCGATCACCGGCGAGGCGAACCTGGTGATGGCTGGCGGCGTCGCGCTCAACTGCGTGGCCAACGGCAAGCTGGTGGCCGAAGGCATCTTCGACAAGGTGTGGATCCAGCCGGCCGCGGGCGACGCCGGCGGCTCGCTGGGTGCGGCGCTGCTGGCCCATCACGTCTACTTCGACCAGCCGCGCGCGGTGGCCGGCGGCGGGCGCGACGCGCAGCAAGGCAGCTACCTGGGGCCGGCGTTTTCCGGCAGCGAAGTGCTGGCGTTCGTCAACCGCCACGCCTATCCGCACACCCGGATTGCCGACCAGGCCGAGCGGCTGGCGACGGTCGCCGGTGCGCTGGCCGAGGGCAAGATCGTCGGCTGGTTCTCGGGCCGCATGGAATTTGGTCCGCGCTCGCTGGGCGCGCGCTCGATCCTGGGCGACCCGCGCAGTCCCACCACGCAAGAGACCATGAACCTCAAGATCAAGTACCGCGAATCGTTCCGGCCGTTCGCGCCCAGCGTGTTGCGCGAGCGCTGCGGCGAGTATTTCGATCTCGCGTGCGACAGCCCCTACATGCTGCTGATCGCGCCGCTGCGCGAAGAGCGCCGCATCGCGATGGACCGGGTGCGCTTCGACGACGGCGACGACGACATGCTGGCCGTGATCAACCAGGCGCGCAGCGACGTACCCGCCATCACCCACGTCGACTATTCGGCGCGGGTGCAGACGGTCGATGCGTCGACCAATCCCGAGTACCACGCGCTGATCCGCGCGTTCGAGGCGCTGACGGGGTGCGGCATGCTGGTCAATACTTCGTTCAACGTGCGCGGCGAGCCGATCGTGTGCAGCCCGGAAGACGCGTACCGCTGTTTTGTGCGCACCGAGATGGACATGCTGGTGATGGAAGACGTGATCCTGTGGCGCCATGAGCAGCCGGCGTTGACCGAACAAGAAGACTGGAGGAAGACCTATGAACTCGACTAATGACGCGCTGATGGCCACCGCGATGGGGCCGCTGTTCGATGAGGTGCTGCTGCCGATGGCGCAGCGCATGCAGGCCGCCGGCGTCCAGGCGTTTCCGCTGGAACCGGACGTTTCCTGGCTCAGCTACTATGTGCGGCGCAAGCGCGCATCGATGACGCGCGCCGATTTCACGGGAGCGTCGTGCGTGGATGCCGCGGACCTCGAGCTGCGCCTGGCGGCACATTGGCAGGCGCTGGGGCGGCATGAGTTGGCAGCGCAGGCAGCCCGCTTCGGCGCCGCCGCCAGTGCGGCCCAGGCGTTGCTGGCGGCGGACGCGCCAGAGGCGGAGCTGTCGCCGTACGTGTACGCGATGTTCTGATACGCGACGGATGGATCGGAAACGCCAAGGCACTCCGGGGGCATGCGCCGCCCGGAGTGCCTTCGTTCGTCGTGCGGATCACTTCTTCTTCGCAGCAGCGGCTTGCGCCTGGGCGTTAGCCTGAGCCTGAGCGGCGGCCTGCTGCTGCGCCGCTTGCTCACGCTGCTTCTTCTTGCTCATATGGTGGCCGACCGCGCAGCCGGCGGCAGCGCCAGCCAGGCCGTGATGGCCGGCAACGTGACCAGCGACACCGCCGACCAGCGCGCCTTTCAGGCAGCCGGCGCTGGCGACACCGGAGACAGAAGCCATGGAGAGAGCGAGCGACAGGGCGATCAATTTGATTTTCATGATGATTGTGCTTTCAAGATAGGGTAGGACGCAATTTACGCCAGCCTGGACAGAATAGAGCGCGGCAGCGTTGCCGTATGTGCGACAGGTAGCTTAGCGCGNNCATGAACAAATTAATCGCAGTCTTGATCTCCGGTTTGCTGGCAGGTTCCGCATTCGCCCAGGTTCCGGTGACCGCCACCACCAAAATTGTCGCGCCGGTCACGACTTCGGCTGCTGTCAAAGCTGACGCGAAGGAAGTCAACGCAGTCGCCAAGGCCGACGCTACCCTGGTCAACACTGTCGCCAAGGCAGACGCGAAAGAAGTGAGCACCATCGCCAAGGCTGAAACCAAGGAGGCGAAGACCGGCATTTCGGCTGACGCTACCGTAGCGGGCGCCCACGCAACCGCCGCCAAGACCAAGGCGAAGGCGCACAAGAAGGCAGCGAAAGCCAAGGCGCATGCACATGCAGTCGAAGCCAAAGCTGACGCGAAAGTAGTCGTCGCCAAGTAATTCGTTGCGGCGCGTTGCATTGAAAAAGACAGGCGCTGCCTGTCTTTTTTATTTGGTGCGCCCAGCATGGGCGCACTCCTGTGGGTGAAAGTCCCGCCGCGAGCTGACCACAGTGAGCGAAGTGAAGCG
>CXWL01005054.1_pt1 | contig 40129 bp, 39 predicted proteins | sample 590931 | NCBI WGS metagenome assembly CXWL01 (sample SAMEA3498368, study PRJEB10139) | groundwater metagenome | biome: water well; material: biofilm material | place: Germany | collected 2015-04-27 | reverse complement strand
CACGCTCGGTTCACCGCCCGCCATCACCGAGAGCGTCCCTGCCTCTGCTCCCGCTTGGCCTCCCGACACCGGCGCGTCGAGAAAACCGAAGCCGCGCTCTTCTGCTTTCGCCGCCAATTCCCGCGCGAGCTCGGCGGAGGCCGTGGTGTGGTCAACAAAGATCGCGCCGCGCCGCATCGTCGAGGCCGCCGCCTCGAACACCTCGCGCAGATCGCGATCGTCGCCCACGCATGAAAAAACGATGTCAGCGCCTTGCGCTGCGTTCGCTACGGACGAATAGGTGCGGCCTTTGTGGCGCTGGGCCCAGTCGCGCGCTTTATCCTCCGTGCGGTTGTAGACCGCGACATCGTGCCCAGCGCGAGCCAAGTGTCCCGCCATCGGGGCGCCCATCACGCCAAGACCTATAAAAGCGGTTTTCGCCATGTCCCATCCTCTTACCCGCGAAACCCCATCTTAACCCCATTCCGTCATTGATGCGCGGCTTTCAACCAGCAGCGTCACATATGGCATCCGCGAGCAACGCCCGCCCCATCATTATCAAGAAGATCAAGAAGGTGGTCGGCGGCGGCCATCATGGCGGCGCGTGGAAGGTCGCCTATGCCGACTTCGTGACGGCGATGATGGCGTTTTTCTTGTTGATGTGGCTGATCAACACCACCAGTCCAGAGCAAAGGCGCGGCATCGCCGAATTCTTCGCTCCAGCCAGCGTTAGCCGGGTTTCTTCCGGCGCGGGCGGTTTGCTCGAAGGCACCAGCTTCGCCGAGGAAGGCGCTCGCCACGGCCATTCGGCGCCCATCGTGCAATCCTCGGAGCCGCAATACACCTCGAACGCCAACGACAAAGGCAAGGAGAGCGACACCGCTCAGGCCGGCCAAACAAACCCCAACGAGGACTCGCTTTCGCGCGCCCGAACCTTGCGGGAGACCGCCGAATTTTCCCGCGCGGAAATCGCCATTCGCCAGGCCATGCAGGACATGCCCGACGTGGCCGAACTCTCGCGCAACGTGATCGTCGAGCAGACGCCGGACGGCCTGCGCATTCAGATCGTGGATCAGGAAGGCCGCTCCATGTTCAGCCCTGGCGACGCCCAGCCGAACGAACGCGCGCGGCGCCTCTTGGCGGCGATCGCCCCGATCATCGAACAACTCCCCAACCGTATGACCATTTCCGGGCACACCGACGGATCGGCGCCGGGCGGGCGTTTCGCTTCCAATTTCGAGCTTTCCGCCGCGCGCGCCGACGCCGCGCGCCGCATTCTTGCTGGCCGCGGGATACCCTCGAACCGGTTCTACCAGATCGCCGGGCGCGCCGATTCCGAGCCGATGTTCGCCGACGACCCAACACTCCCTGGCAACCGCCGTATCGCCATTACGCTGCTGCGCGAGGCCCCGGCTTTGCCTTCGGATTTGGGGCTGTAGGTTGTTTGTGTTTGGTAGCGCACTGAAGAGACAGGCTTCGGCAATCGATTCTGGGGCCTTCGACAGGCTAAGGCTGACGAGGAGGAGCGTCACGCTGAGCCTGTCGAAGCGCGACGCCGGTCCAGACTACCGCCCGATCTCGATGTCGCCAGCCGCCTCCAACGGCGGTCCGCTGCCTGGATCGATGCTGGTGCGCGGCGGGCCCAGCTCTTTCTCCCACCTCGCCACCACCAGGGTAGCAATCGAATTGCCGACGACGTTGGTGGCGCTGCGGCCCATGTCGAGGAAATGATCGACCGCGAGGATCAGCACCAATCCCGCCTCCGGCAAATTGAATTGCGCCAAGGTCGCCGCAATCACAACCAGAGACGCCCGCGGCACTCCAGCCATGCCCTTGGACGTGACCATCAACAACAACAACATGGTGAGCTGCTGGTCGATGCTGAGCGGCACGCCGTAAAGCTGGGCGATGAACATGACCGCGAAGGTGCAATACATCATCGAGCCGTCGAGATTGAACGAATAGCCGAGCGGCAAGACGAAACCGGCGATCCGTCGCGAAGCGCCAAAGCGCTGCAATTGCTCGAACGTGCGCGGGTACGCGGCTTCGGAACTCGCGGTAGAGAAGGCGAGCAGGATAGGCTCTCGTATATAGCCAAGCAGCGAGAAAACGCGTGCGCCCACGAACACCAGCCCCGCCAGAAGGAGCACAGCCCACAAGATCACCAGCGCTACATAAAATCCGCCGATGAATTTGAGATAGGTCCCCAGGATCGCCAACCCGTTCTCCGTCACCGTGGCGGCGATGGCGGCAAACACCGCAAACGGGGCGAACATCATCACGTAGCCAGTCACCCGCAGCATCACGTGCGAAACCTGCTCGGCCAGATCGACCACCGGCTTTGCCTGCGCGCCAAGCGCTGCGAGCGCCGCGCCGAAAAACACCGAGAACACGACGATCGGCAGGATTTCGTTGTTGGCCATCGCCTCGAAAATCGACTTCGGCACGAGGTGGGTGATGAAATCCTTCAGGTTCACCGCTGCCGCCTGGATGCCGCTGTCGGCGTCGGCCGGCGGCAGCGTGAGCCCGGTGTCAACGCCAGGCTGCAGCACGTGCACCAGCGCCAGCCCCAAACACAAGGATACGATCGACGCCAGGATGAACCAGACAAGCGTGCGCACGCCGACGCGCCCCAAGCCGCCAGTTCCGCCCATATGAGCGATGCCGACCACAAGCGTTGAAAGCACAAGCGGCGCGATGATCATCTTGATCAACCGCAGGAAGATGTCGGTGATCAGGGAAAAGTTGTCGGCTATTTCGGCAAGCTTGGCCTTGAGGATCGCGCCGTTGGCGTCGAAAATAGCCTCTCGACCGCCCGCGCCTTGCCCCAGGAGGGTCGCGGTGATGTCGCCCAGATTGGCGTTGAGCGCATACCCTGCCCCCATGCCAAGGGCCATGGCGGCAAGGACGATGAGGGTGAAATAGCGTTGGAACATGGACCCGGCTTTAGAGGCTCGCGCGCGCCAGCAAAAGCAGAATCGACCGCCGCCCCCGCACCCGCTTGATTTTGGGCTCGCGTGCAAGGACAAGCGCTGCAAGGGTGAGCCGATGAACGTGATGCGCGCAATTATTGGGGTGTTGGGGCTGGCTATGCTGGGGCTGGTGCTCTGGGCCGCGCTCGCGAAACATGAATTACACGGCGGGTTCTTCGATCAGCTCGGCGTCATCACCACGCTGCCCTGGAGCATCGCTGCGCTCGCGGACCTCTATCTCGGCTTTCTGTTGCTGGCGACGGTGATTTTCCTCACCGAGCGGTCATGGCTGGCGGCCGCCTTCTGGGCGGCCCCTGTTTTCGTATTGGGGAATATCTGGTCGGCTCTGTGGCTGGTGATCCGTCTGCCCTACCTGGCGCAGCGTCTATCCAAGCCCGATTGGCCGACCTCCTAACGCAACACTGCGCGCAGGTGCTTGGCTAGCGTGCGCGCTTCCGCTTCGCGCTGCGAGCCTTCACGCCATGCGACCCCAATCGAGCGGCCGATCGCCGGGCGTGCAAACGGCCGCACCGCCACCCGCGCTCCCGCCGCGGCCCCGCCATCGGCCGCCAGCTTCGGCAGCAGCGAAACACCCATCCCCGCAGCGACGATCTGCACGAGAGTGTGCAGGCTCGTCGCGCTCAAATCGCTTTGAGGACGCCTCGGCGACAAAGCACACAACGAGGTCGCATGGTCGCGCAGACAATGACCATCGTCGAGTAACAACACGTTCTCGCCCTTCAGGTGTTCCGGGCGCAGGTCATTGCGCGCCGCGAGCCTGTGTCCTTCCGGACAAACCAGATAAAATTCATCGTCGGCCACCGCTTCTACCGCTACGCCAGGCGTTGCGTAGGGCAGCGCCAGGATCGCGGCGTCAAGCATGCGCGAGCGCAGATCAGCGACGAGGCGAGCGGTCAGATCTTCGCGGATCTGCAGCCGGACCTGAGGGTGCTCCCTCGTCAGCACCGGCAACAGGCGCGGCAGCACAAAGGGCGCGATCGTGGGGATTGCGCCCAACCGAAAGGAACCGCTGAACGGCGCAGCGGCGGCCCTCGCCGCTCGCACCAATTCCTCGACTTCCTCCAACGCGGCTGCCGCACGCTCCGCCGCTTCTTCGCCAGCCGGCGTCAGCACCGCGCCGGCGCGACCGCGCTCCACCAGAATCACCCCCAGCGCCGTTTCCAGTTCCTTGATCCCCGCGGACAATGTAGGTTGTGTGACCCCGACAGCCTCTGCAGCGCCCACAAAACTGCCCTGGGCGCGAATCGCAGTCAGAAATTGAAGCTGTCGAAGGGTCGGCAGAGACGACGCGGGCAGTTTTTCCATTGACGAGCTCTATTCTTAGGGCCCATCAACATAGATCAAGCACGCATCCAATCAAGCGGCGAACGCGACGCGCGCGTCAGTCGGCGAGCTCAACGGTAGGTGCAGTACGAAAGTGGCGCCGCGACCCAATTCGCTGCGAACGGAGATGTCGCCGCCGAGCAAATTGGCGGAACGCCGCGCCATCGCTAGCCCGAGGCCCACGCCTCCTTGCACGCGCGTCCTCACATCGCCGGCTTGGGTGAACGGCGTGAACAAGCGAGGCAGTTCCTCTTCGGCTATGCCAGGCCCAGTGTCTGACACGCTAATGATAAGCTCCTCGCCCTCCCGCTCGGCTTTGAGGGCGATTAATCCCTGCTTGGTGTACTTGGCGGCGTTGGAGATCAAAGCGGCCACGCACGCGCTGATCAACGTTTCGTCACTGATCGTTTGTTCAGCGCCTGGCGACACCAGCAATGACACCCGATTACCGTTGTTACTTGTCTGGTCGCTCATCGCGTGTATCTGCGCCTCGAGCAAAGCGCGCACATCGACAACCTGCGCGCGTTGCTCTGTTGCCGTGTGGTCGCCAGCGTATTCGAGAATGCGGTCAATAAGCTCCAGCAGATGGCGTCCGGACTTCTCAATGCGCGCCGCGTCGGCAGCAGCGGCAGGTTGATCTGCGTGCAAGTCCTCGTGGAGCATCTCCGCATAGCCGATGACAGCGTTGAGCGGTGTCCGCAATTCGTGGGTCATCACCGTCAAAAATTCGGATTTTGCTCGGTTGGCCTCCTCAGCCTCCGCGCACTTGGCCTGCGCCAATTTCTGTTCTTGCCTAGCTTGAACGTGCGCCGCCCGTACGCGCTCCATCAAGGCGTTCTGGTGAAGACTTGCGCGCGCCACATAGGCTAGGAACGCGAAGACGCCGCAGCCTACGGCCAGGGCGCTTTGCAGCGGGTTGGCCTGACCAGTCGTGATCGGTAGGAAAGCCATTACCAATAGGCACAACACCGATGGCGCACTAACGACCATCATGAACCCGCGCTCGCGCGACAAAAACAGCAGTGCGCGAACAAACGCACTTGCGGCCATAAGCACGCCAAGAACGCGTCCAGCGCCGCCGCCTTGCGCAACCAGATAAAGCGGCATGGCCGAGAACACCAAGGCGCTGAAGGCGCAGCCCCAGACAAACAGCGCACCGCTTGTGCGTTGCTCCTTGGGGCGGCGGGCGCTCAGGTACGAACCGCCCAGCAGAGCGTCGAAACCCATCGACAGCGCCACCGCCAAGAGCCAAGCCGCGCCGGCTGCGAAGGAATCCAGCGCCAGCGCCGCGCCGAGCGCAAATACGCCCCAGACCGCGAGCCGCCAGCGAAGGCTCTCGACATGGGCGTGCGCTGCAGCGCGCATCGAAGCGGTTTCGAATTGAATCACTGGCGGCAGTCTCTATTTGCGATGTACCAGAGACAAATTGCAGTTCGCTTAACCCCCGCTTCGCATACTCGCCTGTTAACGGAGCGCTAGCCATATTTTGAGGTGGCGGCCTATGAGCGATTTCGATGCGGTTGTCGTCGGCGCCGGCGCGGTTGGACTTGCCTGCGCTTACGCGCTGGCGAGGCGTGGCCAAAGCGTGCTCGTGCTTGAACGCGAGGAGCGCATCGGGACAGGGATTTCCGCCCGCAATTCCGAGGTCATCCATGCCGGCTTCTATTATTCCGAGGGCTCCCTGAAAGCGCGCCTATGCGTGGAGGGGCGACGTGCGCTCTATCCTTTCCTTGAGGCCCATGGCGTCGCCCATCGCAAATGCGGCAAGCTGTTGGTTGCCCCCGAGCAAGGCGACATCGCCAGCATCGAGAAGTACGCTGGGCGCGCGGAGCGAAATGGCGTTGAGGGCGTGCGATGGCTGAGCGGCGCCGAAGCGCGCGCGCTGGAACCGGAATTGCGCGCGGCGGCGGCAGTGGAGTTTGTCGAGAGCGGAATACTGGACGCGCATGGCTACATGGAGGCGCTAGGCGGAGAAATTGAAGCCCATGGCGGCGCCATCGTCTGCAAATCCCCATTTCTGGGCGCGAGCAAACGCGGAAGTGAGTTCGACATCCAAGCCGGCGGCGATGCGCCGACGCAGATCAGCGCGCCGCGCCTCGTAGTGTCCGCTGGCTTGGCGGCTCAGTCCTGCGCGCGCACGATTGAGGGCTACCCGCTGGAGCGCATACCCAGACAATATCTAGCCAAAGGCAATTATTTCGCCTCGTCCGGCGCCAAAGCGCCGTTCTCGCGGCTGATCTATCCGCCGCCGATCCCCGGCGCGCTGGGGACGCATTATCGCCGCGACCTCGGCGGAATGGCCCGTTTTGGCCCCGACCTGGAATGGGTGTCGAGCGAGGATTACCGCGTCGACCCTACACGCGCCGAGAGCTTCTATGCAGCGGTGCGAAAATTCTGGCCCGGCCTGAAAGAGGGCGCCCTAACGCCAGACTACGCCGGCATTCGTCCGAAAATCCACGGCGCCGGCGAAGCGCAGAGCGATTTCGTGATCGACGATCCCAGCCTACACGGATTGGCCGGCCTCGTCTGCCTTTTCGGCATCGAGAGCCCTGGCCTCACTTCCTCGCTCGCTATCGGCGAAGAAGTCGCGAGATTACTTGGCTAGAAAAAAGAACCCCGCTTGCGCGGGGGAGTTTGGGAGGAGCACTGCGAACTTGTGTTGCGTCACCAGATTCCCTGGCCGACGCCGCCATCCATGGTCATGGCGGCGCTGAAATTGGTTTCACTGCGCGCTTCGCGCGTGTGTGTGTCGCGGATGCGCACAAGCTTTTCACCCGGTCCAAACCGGCGCAGCAGCGAGCGTTCGTTGCATGGGCGGCGCGCGATCTGCTGGCGGCAAGCGATTTGGCCATTCTCGTACCAAAGTGCCTCGCCAGGGGCGCAGTCGAAGCTGCGCCCATCCATCGTCGCGCGCATGCGAGTTCCCGCCATGCACCTGAAAATCTCGCCGCTGAAGTCAGCGGCGACGCCCCTGCCTGCGAATGTCTGTGATGCCGGATGCGGGTTGCCGGCGGCGTCGAGGCAAATCGCCTGCACCACGAGGTCGCGTTCGCGCATCGCTGTTTCGATGGATACGCTAGCTTCGGTGACCGCGAGCATGGCCGAAGTCGCAGCGGCGGCCCCGCCCCCGCCTTCGACGATGGTGCTCTGACGAATGATGGTGTCGCCGGCTTGCACGTTAGCGATTGCGATCGCGATCGCGCTCGATTGAGCCGATGCGCGCGCGCCGGGATTCATGATGACGATGTTCGGGGGCGGCACGTGCGGAGGCGGCACGACAACCACCGGCGGCCGGCAACAATTCGAAGGCGGCGGCGGAGGGGGCGGCGGACTGCAGCCGTGATCGCATGACGGCGGCGCATGCGCGCAATTGCCCATGCAATCGGCCTTGGCCTCAACAGGCAGCAGAACGAAGCCCAAGGCCGCGAAGCCGAACGCGATCGCGGCCAGAATGTACCGTGCTGGGACGCGCATGGTTCCCATCTCCTTAATCTCGCCAGCCATCGTGCAAGCAGAAGGCCACGCCTCGCTCTGAGCGGGAAAGGCGTCCGTAATCGCCGCTACTGGCGCGGCGCGGGCCTTGCGTAGCCAACTGGGGATAATCCGAGCGCGGCGCATTAACGAACATGACAGGCGAAGAAACATTTCACCCTGACACACGCGCCTTGCTCGCCTACGGGCGCGCACTGGCCGGCGCCGGCCCCTCTCCAAGGAAGGGCGGCGCCGATCACGTACTGGAGCGGTTGTTCGTTATCGAACGGATGGCCGATGGACGTTTGCCGGTGCGCACGTTCGGGGCGGAATTGGTGGGCCTGTTCGGCCGCGATCTCCGCGATCACGATTTTGCCCGTTTCTTTCTGGCGCCGGATTTGGCGCTGCTGCGTGCGATGATCGAAGCCTGCGAGGCCGCCAACGAACCTGGGGTGGCGCGCATCCTCGCCGAAACGGCTGAGGGCGGCAGTTTTGGCGGCGAGATTTTGATCACGCCACTGAAGGTTGATCTCACGCTGGGAAATCGCTTCCTGGGCATGTTCCAGGCACTGGGCGGCGAGGCGTTCTTGCTGGACCGGCCGATCCGTTGGCTGAAGCTGGGGTCTGTGCACCCGCCCACGGCAAAGGTTCCAACGCGCCCCCGGCTCGTCGTCGTCAACGACTAAACGGTTGCGACTTCGTCCTCGGCGATCGGCGCGTGCTCTGGCGCGAGCATTGGCTTGCCACGGATCATATCGGATATCTTTTCCGCGATCATGATCGTGGGTGCGTTGGTATTGCCGCCGACAAGGGTCGGCATCACGCTGGCGTCGATGACGCGCAGGCCGTCTATGCCGCGCACGCGCAATTGTTCATCCAGAGGCGCATTTGCGTCCGCGCCCATCCGCACTGTTCCCACGGGGTGATAGATTGTCTCCGCATTCTTGCGGATCCAGGAATCAATCTCGCCATCCGTGCGCACGCTTTCGCCAGGGCGCATTTCCGGCCCACGCAGCGAGCTCAGTGCGTCTTGCGCAACGATGTCGCGCACCATGCGCACGCTGTCGCGCATGGTGCGGCGATCGTTCTCTTCGGCCAAATAGCGCGGATCGATCAGCGGCGCGTCGAACGGGTCGGCTGACGCAAGCGTGACCGTGCCGCGGCTTTCCGGGCGCAGTTGGCAGGCATGCAGGGTAAAGCCGTCACGATCCGGCTTTACCCGTGCGTGATCGATCATCACCGCGTTCACCGCGTGAATTTGGATGTCGGGACGATCAAGCTCGGCGCGCGTTTTCAAGAACGCGCCAGCGTGCAGGTGGTTGGTGCGGCCGTGACCCTGCTTCGTGAACAAGTATTGCAGGCCGATCATGGGTTGCTTCAGCCCCTTGGTTTTGGAGAACATCGAGATCGGCTTGCTCATCTCGGTGATGACGCAGACGTCCAGATGGTCCTGCAAATTGCGTCCAACTTCTGGAATATCAGCGTTCACCGGCACGCCAAGTTTCTTCAATTGATCGCCCGGCCCGATGCCGGAGAGCAACAATAGTTGCGGTGATTGAAACGCGCCCCCGCACAGAAGAACTTCGCGCTCAGCCCTCGCTGTCGCCACCGGCTTGCCGCGACCCGAAGCATATTCGACGCCAACAGCTTTGCCGCCCTCAATCATGATCCGCCCCGCAAGGGCGCCGGAGATGATGGTGAGGTTTGGCCGCACGCCGGCAATGGTGCGCAGGTAGGCCGCCGACGCGCTCCAACGCTCGCCGTCGCGGATGGTGAGATGGTAGGGACCAGCGCCCTCCTGCTGGCGGCCGTTGAAATCGCGCGTCACCGGGAAGCCGGCCTGCGCCGCCGCCTGGATGAACGCCTTGTACACCGGATCGCCAGGAGGTCCGCGCGACACCCAAAGCGGCCCGCCAACTCCGTTCCAAGCATCGCCGCCGTCTTCGTGGTGCTGGGCGCGCTTGAAATAGGGCAGCACGTCGGCATAGCCCCAGCCGCTTAGGCCCAGTTGACGCCAATGGTCATAATCGCGCGCATGGCCGCGGATATAGATCATGCCGTTAATTGCTGAGGAGCCGCCCCAGCCACGTCCGCGTGGTTGGTAGAGCTTGCGCCCGTCCAGAAACTCTTGCGGCGTCGTTTCGAAGCCCCAATTGGCTGCGCCCTTGGTGGCGATCAAATTGCCGACGCCCGCGGGCATTTTCACCAACAGAGATTCGTTCTTCCCCCCCGCCTCAAGCAGCGCGACCTTTACCTCAGGGTCCTCGCTTAGCCGGTTCGCAAGCACGCACCCGGCGCTGCCGGCGCCGACAATCACATAGTCGAATTTGTTCTCGGGCATGGTTCAACCCCTTAGGCTTTCCCAACCTTGCCCGCTGCGGCGCCGCTCGTGCAAGCCCTGCCCCACCGTCAAAGCTTAAGCAAAAGTTTACGGTGAAGGCGCATTTATCGTGTTGATGTCCCAAGCCGCCGCAGAAAAACTCGATCTCGCCATCGCAGCCACACGGCTGAGCTCGATCCGCACCCGCCCCCAAGAACGCCGCCGCTTCCGCCGTCTCAATCTCGTCGTCGGCGGTCGCATGCTCGACCAGCTGGGACGCGAACACGATTGCCGCACCGCCGACATGTCGCCGGGCGACGCCCGCATCGCGGCGCCCGTTCTGCCCAATGTCGGCGAACGCGTGGTGCTTTACCTTGATGGACTTGGACGGGTCACAGGACACGTGGTTCGCCGCGGCGAACAGGATATGGCGGTGATCTTCGATTTTTCTGCGCACAAGCGTGAAAAGCTTGCCGAGCAATTAACCATCGCGATCAACAAAAACATCGAGATTGAACCTGAAACGCGCCCAACGCCGCGTTTGGTGGAATCCGGAATCGCATCGCTCGCCCGGATACAATTGGAAAATGGCGTCGCCTATGAGGGCGAGGTGCTCGATTTCTCCATCACCGGGATCACTCTGCGCACGCCTCGTCCCGCCCCGCCGATCGGGACCTGGGTCCGTGTCGGGGGCACTTACGGGCGTGTAGCCCGGCTGATCGAGAATGGCTTCGCGGTAGACTTCGAGCCGCGCCAGCGCGCCGACGCGCAAACACGGTAAATTCCCCCGGCACGGGCGTTGCACGCCCCCCCATAGGCCGCCTGCGCGATTTCGCTCTTGTGTGCCGAATTGGAGCGCATCCAACCGTGAGCGACGTTGCACATCCCCCGAAAACCGCCGCCACCGGCCAATGGTGGGTGGAAGTGCGCGGAAAAGCCTATGGGCCTTACGCCTATGCTCAGCTTACTCAATATGTGGCCGAGGGCCGCGTCCGCCCGACCACACGCGTGTCCGACCGTCCGGACGGCGCCTGGGTTGAAGCACGCAAAGTCATTGGATTGATCAGTCCGGACGCAAGCCGCCCCGCCAATGACGCAGCGCCAGGGGGCGCCAACGTCTTCGTGCACGCGGAAATTCGTTCCGGCGCCTGGAACGGCTTCATGTCAGCGCTTGAGAGCATGGGCGCGATTTGCGAACTCTCGACTGGTTTGTGGCTGCTGCGCACCCGCTATTCCGCGGGCGTTATCCGCAACACGCTCTCGCAGACGCTCGAGCAAGGCGACCGGTTTGTCGTGGTTGACGCCACGCGCGACCGCTTCGCCTGGTTCAATCTCGGGCCCGAGGTCGATGTCCGGGTCGCCAAAGTGTGGAACGGCCCGTTGCGCGCGGAAGCCATCGTTTAGCGTTCGCTCGGGCGCAGATCGCGCGCATAGCGCTTCCAATTCTCAACATAATGCGCGGCCGACAATTGTATGAGCTGGCGCTGCGCTTCCTCCAGCTTGCGCGCCACCCTGGCGGGCGCCCCGGTGATCAGCGAGCCGGATTCGAACGTCTTGCGTTCGGTCACCAACGCGTGCGCGCCAACCAGGCAGAAATCCGGTATGTGCGCATGGTTGAGCACGGTGGCTTTAATGCCGATCAGCGCACAATCGCCGATCGTGCAGCCGTGCAGCATGGCTTGATGCCCGATGGTGACGTCGCGGCCGATGGTCAGCGGCGCGCCCAAGTCGGTGTGCAGCACGCTGCCATCTTGTACGTTCGAATTCTCGCCGACGATTATGGATTCGTTGTCTCCGCGCAACACCGCACCAAACCACACCGACGCGTTCTTCTTCAACACAACCTTACCGATCAGCACCGCGCTCGGCGCCACCCAGAAGGCGTGCTCGTCCTCAATCTCGAGATCGGCGTCGGCTAGGGAATAGATCGGCATCGGACCCCAGAGCGAAATTTTCGTGACGTTACCAGGTTTCAATGCGTCGTTAACCGGTTCGGCGCTTGATGTGAACATCGGATCGGGATTTCCCGATCCACCCATCTCCGAAGGCGCTCACGCGCCGTCATGTGGGGGAGAATGTGGGCGAAACGCGCGAGACCTGCGCACTTTTCGAACCGCCTTCAGGCGCCCGCAGCGCCGACTCTCTCGACTCTCCGAATCAGTTCGACCACCCGCCGTCGGCCGCAAGCCGGCGGCTTTTTCGTCGCGCCCAGAACGGGCGCTCCTAGAAGGGGACCACGATGGCGAAACGCAGCGTGAAACGCCGGCAAGCGCAAGGCGTGCTCAACGTTCAGGAATTTCAGCGCGACGATCGGCGGCAACGGAACCTTCAAGTGCTCGAAGGCGGCTGGCAACCCAACAATGAGAGCCCCGCCGGCCCGCGCGAACAAAGTTTCATCAAACACGTGCGCCCCAAATCCAAGGGTCAAACCGCTTTGATGGAGGCCATCGATGCGCACGCGCTAACGCTGGCGCTAGGCCCCGCAGGCACCGGCAAGACTTATATCGCCATCGCCAAAGCAGTGGAGGCACTGGAGGGTGGTAAAGTCGGACGCATCGTGCTCTCGCGCCCAGCGGTGGAGGCCGGCGAATCGCTTGGCTACCTGCCCGGCGCCATGGAAGACAAACTCGCTCCCTATCTGCGCCCGCTCTACGACGCGCTCACCGACCGGCTCTCCGCCAAGCGCCTCAAAGCGCTGATGGCCGAAGGGCTGATCGAGATCGCGCCGGTAGGCTTCATGCGCGGGCGCACTTTAAACAACGCTTTCGTGGTCATCGACGAGGCTCAAAATTGCACCTACGGGCAGATCAAGATGCTGCTGACACGCTTGGGCTGGCACTCGACTATGGTGGTCACTGGCGACCCGGCGCAAACGGACTTGCTCCCCGATCTCTCAGGCCTGCACACCGTCGCCGACAAGTTAGAGGCGGTCGCCAACATCGCCGTGATCCGGCTTACCGATTCAGACATCGTCCGCCACCCGCTGGTCGCGTCCATGTTGGGTGTCTTGTAGCGCGCGGCTTGCCGCTCCCTCACTGGGAGCGGGTTGGACGACTTTGGATGCATACAAACTTTACCCCGGCGCCGCGCAAGCGCCGGGGTTGTCTTTTGGTTGGCGCTCATTTCGTGTTATGAGACAGCATGAGTTCGATCGAAACCCCCATCGAAACCCCAGAGGATTATCGCACCCTCTACCGCCGCGCCTTCGAGGAGTTCGGCGCGATGGCGCTGTGGAACGCCCGCCAACTTGACGCGCCGACGCCCGGGCACGCCCTGGTGATCGCACGCGCGCTTCGACGCGAGGGAAATCTCTCCGCCCGGTTCTTGGCGGAAAGAATAGAAGCGGCGTGCCGTGCCGCTGACTAGCGCGCAAATCGCAGCGCTGGCCGCCATCGCCGGGGCCCGCAGCCCCGAGAGCTATATCGGCGGCGCCAGGCCTCCCAACCGGGATCAAGCGCGCTGGAGCGGTACAAGGCGGATTAACAACGGCGCGTAGACGCGCTCAGAACGCCGGCAGCCGCAAGAACGGCATGTAGTCTCCCCATCCAAGCCCATAGAAGAAGCCCGCATGGATCAACGGCGCGGACATGAAGGCCAGCCCCAGATACAGCGCCGTCCGCAACGCGCTAAACCGAAACACGATCAGCGGAAGCAGCACCGTCGCTAACATCGGTATCGTATAATAGATCCACCACGGAAGCCCAAAGTTGGCGCCATACTTCGCGAATAGGATGCCGACGAGAGATACGACGCCAGCAACCGCGAGAGCGTGCGCCACCTTCGGCGGCCGCCCACGCAGCGCGCCGGCTGCGAGTAAGATCGCTCCCGTCATCACCAACGTTGAAGCGACGACATAGTAAGGAACACGCTGCGGATCGCTCGGCTCCATGCTCAGTCCTCGAGATCGATCTCCAGGATGCTCATGGTGAGTACCTGGCCTTCGTCTTCGTCAGCGGAGATCGTGCCGACAAATTCTCCATGCACATAGACTTCCGCTGAATCGGTCTTTCGCGGGCGCGCGCGCACATCGAGTTCAGCTGCGTGCAGCTTTTGGCGCAGCGCGGTTTGTAGGCGCGCGCGCTCCGCATCGTCGATAGGAGCGTTTTTCTTGGCGCCTGGCGCGCGCGGAATGGCGAGACTGATGGCGTAACTGAGTTCGCCCTCGTCGTCGTCGCGGATTAAGTCCGCCACCGCCGCGCCATCAACCAGCAGGGAGCCCCCGTCGCGCCCGCGGGCGACGACCGACACGGTCGGCGAGCCCAGCAGCTTCGACAAGTAAGCGCCGAGGCGCGTGCATTCTGTGGCGTTCAATGGACTAACTCCTCTGCGCGAAACTCGTCCGCGAAGAGCGCGAGGTCAAGCTAAGAACGCGGGGCCAGCTAGTCAAAATCCCAATGCGTCGCCTCGTGACGCAGGTGGCGGCCTAGCACATAGGACATCGCGCCAAGCGCGGCGAAACCGCCAACCACGGCGAGATAATCATACATGCGGCTCTCAATCGCCCCCATCAGCGTGAACGGCGTGTAGATGGCGATCAGGGTCAGCGCGACCCCGCATGCCGCGCCAGTTTTGATGAAGACATCGCCCAGAAAAAAGTTCCGGTCGATCTCCGCCCGCGGGCGACGCACGGGGCGGTCCTTGGTCGGTTCGCGCGCTTTGCGTTTGCTCATGAACCGACGCTACAGGGATTCGCCCTGGGGCGCAGGTCAACGCATTATCGTTTCGGAGGCGATGCGCCGGGCGCCGGTTCCAGCTCATAGGAAATCACAGCGCTTCGAGCTTCCGAACGCACCTCGCTCGAGCAATTGCTGCGCGAAAATGCCTCCGCGAGCTGGCGCGCGCGCGGCAAATTCTGGCCCCACCCCTGCTGTGTGTCGTAAAGCACCGCAAAACCCGTCCAGGGCATCATCGTCTGACCAAGCTTGTCGCTCTCGAAGATGCGATGAAAGTCCTTCTGGAAGAAGCCCAGCCGCGCCGAGATCGTGCCTGTGTCTGCAGTCTGCAATTCCTCCAGGAAACTGCTCCAGACGCGGCTGGCCTCCCGGCACATATCGATGATGCGCGTATCGCCGCGGCCCAGACGTTCGAGCAATTCATGCATGGTTTAGCGCCTCTTGTCCCGCCAATACACTAGTGCGGCGTCTCGCAATTGCCGCCCCACGATTGGGGCAGGCGCCGAGCGGCAATTGCGAGACCTAAAGCCACACTAGAAACTAAAATTCCCTAGTGTCCTTGATGTCTCCGAATTGCCGAGAGCGCCTGCCCCAAACGGAGGCGGCAATTCGGAGACAGGACACTAGCCTCGCCGATGGGCGGCGCCAATCACAACCACCACTTACGTGCACGAACGCTGAAGCCGGCGGCTTTTTCCAGAGCAGCCGACACTGCAAAGACGCTTTCCTCGTCAAGCGCCTTGCCGATCACTTGCAGCCCCAGGGGCAAGCCTTGGGCGTCCAAAGCCGCTGGAAGCGCAAGCGCTGGTAGCCCTGCCAGGTTGGCGGTCACCGTGAAAATGTCATTGAGATACATCGCCACCGGATCGCCCGATTTCTCCCCGAGCGCGAATGCGGCCGACGGCGTGGCGGGGGTCAGGATGGCGTCGACCTCCGCAAAAGCGTCGCGAAAATCCTGGGCGATGCGCTGGCGCACCTTCTGGGCGCGCAAATAATAGGCGTCGTAATAGCCTGCGCTCAGCACGTAAGTGCCAATGAGGATCCGCCGCTGCACTTCGGCGCCGAAGCCCGACGCGCGGGTCGCCTCATAGGTTGCGGCAAGGTCGCGCCCGGCGACGCGCGCGCCAAAGCGCATGCCGTCATAGCGCGCGAGGTTGGAGGAGGCTTCCGCCGGCGCGACGATATAATACGCCGGCAGCGCGTACTTGGTGTGTTTGAGGCTGATCTTCTTGATCTTGGCGCCCGCGGCCTTGGCCCATTCGATCCCTTGCGCCCAGAGCTTCTCGATTTCCTCGGGCATGCCATCGACGCGATATTCTTCTGGCACGCCGATGGTTATCCCCTTGATCGACCGCGAGCAAGCAGCGCGAAAATCAGGAAGCTTGTTAGGCAGCGAGGTAGAATCCTTGGCATCGTGACCCGCCATGGACCGCAATAGCATGGCCGCATCTTCCACTGTTTTGGCGATCGGCCCGGCCTGGTCGAGCGAGGATGCAAACGCGACAATCCCCCACCTCGAACAGCGTCCATAGGTCGGTTTGATGCCGACCGTGCCGGTAAGCGCGGCGGGTTGACGGATCGAGCCGCCGGTGTCGGTGGCGGTAGCGCCGAGGCACAGGTCGGCGGCGACCGCTGACGCCGAACCGCCAGACGAACCGCCAGGGGTCAACTTGGCGTCCTGATTGCCGCGTCTCCATGGCGATACGACCGCACCGAACGCGCTCGTCTCGTTCGACGAACCCATGGCGAACTCGTCCATATTGAGCTTGCCCAACATGAGTGCGCCATCGCGCCAGAGCTGGCTCGTCACCGTGCTTTCGTAGGTGGGCGAAAATTCGCCGAGGATGTTGGAGCCCGCGGTCGTGCGCACCCCTTCGGTGCAGAAGAGGTCCTTGATCCCAAGCGGCGCGCCTTCAAGCGGACCGGCGCTACCCTTGGCGCGGCGCGCGTCGCTCGCTTTGGCAGCCGCACGCGCCTGCTCGGCGGTGACGAGCACATAGGCGTTCAGATGTGGATTGGCTTGCTCGATCGCGGCGAGAAACGCGTCGGTGAGTTCGGCGGAGGAGAAGCGCTTCTGCGCCATGCCGTCGAGCGCGGAGGCGAGGGTGAGTTGGGTGAGGTCGGTCATCGCGAAAGCAGCTTTTCGTAGTAGATGTTGTGCGGGCTATCGACTGGGTAGTCGAGAAACGCGCCGCAACGCGCGAATCCGTGTCGTTCATACACGCGCCAGGCGGCAGCGAACCCTTCGGCCGAGCCGGTCTCAAGCAGCAGCCGCGAGAAGCCTTCTTCGCGCGCGAGCGCTTCGATGCGTTGCAAAATCGCCCCCCCCAGCCCTCGGCCCTGGTGCGAAGGCATCGTGTACATGCGCTTGACCTCCGCGATCCCGCTCGCATGCCGGCGCAGGGCGCCCATCGCCACCGCGCCGCCATCCTCGCGCGCGACGAGCACCGTGGTGTCGGGCTGCGCCATTTGTTCAACGCTCATGTGGTGGGTATGCTCGGCCGGCGTAAGCGCCAGTGTGGTCTCGTTCAACGCCGCGACCAGCGCGCGCACGTCGTCCGAGAGCGCTGACTCTATTCTAATATGAAAATTCACGTCGCCACCGCAACATGGGCCGTCATTCCGGGACTCGCGAAGCGAGGACCCGGAACCCAGGGGACCCAAGCACCGCGCTCTACGATCCCCTGGGTTCCGGATCGCGCTGCGCGCGTCCGGAATGACGGAGATTTGGTCAGTCGGGAAACGGCGAGGCTCACTCCACCACCTTCGGCACCACGAAGAAGCCGTCCTCCGCCTTTGGCGCGTTTTTCAACACCCGCTCAGGGTTACCGCCATCGCTGACTACATCCTCGCGCATCGGCAAAGCGAGGCCCTCTACAGCGCTGGTCATGGGTTCGACACCCTCGACGTCAACCTCGTTCAATTGCTCTATCCAGGCCATGATGCCGTTCAGCTCAGCCGCCATAGGGGCCACGCGCTCCTCCGGCAGCGCCAGCCGCGCGAGCTTGGCGACTTTGCGTACGGTTTTCTCATCGATAGACATGGGGTGCGGACTTAGCCGCGCGACGGCGGGTGTTCAAGCAATATGGACCGCCGGCGTCGGCGCTCTCACAGGCATCGGAGCATGCGTCGCCGCGCACCGTTGCCGGCGAGGGCGCCGGCGGTCCATATTGCACCCTTGGTTTTCCCCGACCTTCCCCAATTCGCCGCAGCCCTGCCGCCGCAAGGCGCGCTGTTGGGCCTCGACCCAGGCGAGAAGCGCGTCGGCGTGGCTGTCAGCGACACCGGGCGCATGATCGCTTCCTCCTTGGGCACAGTCGCGCGCACGAAATTCGCCGCCGACGCCGAGGCGATCCTGAAATTCTTCGATCAACGCCAATGCGTCGGCCTCATCGTCGGCCTGCCGCTCAACATGGACGGCTCGTCGGGTCCGGCGGCGCAATCGGCGCGGGCGTTCGCGCGTAATCTGCTCGGACTGCGCAATGCTCCTTTGCTCTTGTGGGACGAGCGCCTCTCCACCTCCGCGGTCACCCGCACCTTGATAGAGGGCGACGCCTCACGCAAACGCCGCGGCGAAGTGGTCGATAAAATGGCCGCTGCCTACATGCTGCAGGGCGCGCTCGACGCCATTCAGGAGCGCATCGCCAATGGCTGAGGTCTATGCGGCGTTGGCGCCTGTCTTCATTCTAATCGCGCTGGGGTGGCTCGCGCGCGCCAGCCGCATCATCGCGCCCGAAGGCTTCGGCGCGGTCAACCGGTTTGGTTATTTCATCCTCTACCCAGCTTTCCTTTTCACCATTGTAACGGGTGCGGATTTCGCCAGCGGGGATGCGGGACAGTTCGTGCTCGCGGTGCTTTGCGGCTTCGCCATTATGGCGACATTGGCGTTTGCGACGCGGCTCTTTTTCCACGCAGACGGGCCGGCCTTCACCAGCGTTTTCCAAGGCGTGCTGCGCTGGAATGGCTTCCCGCTGCTGGCGGCGGCAACGGCGCTTTACGGGCCAATGGGCCTCGAACTCATCGGCATCGTCTTCGGGCCGCTGGTTTTCATTTTGAACGTGGTGAGCGTGATCGTGCTTGCACGCTGGGGCTCGAGCCGGGCGGCGAACTGGCGCACCGTGCTCGCTCAGATTATCGCCAACCCGTTGGTGCTTGCCTGCGCCGCCGGCCTGCTCGCACAGGCGATTGGATTCACCCATTTCGGCCCAGTCAGCGATGCGCTGCGGCTTCTAGGGCAAGCCGCTATGCCCGTTGCTCTGATCACAGTCGGCGCCGGCCTCGAATTCGCCGCGCTCCGCGCTGATGGGGCCAAGGTAGCGAGCGCGGCGGCGCTCAAACTCCTTGCCGCTCCGTTCGCACTCTGGCTCAGCGCATTATGGCTTGGGCTCAGCCCCGAAGCGACGGCGGTCACGGTGGGCATTGGCGCTACGCCAACCGCTGCTGCCGGCTATGCGTTGGCCCGTGAAATGGGCGGAGACGCGCGCCTGATGGCGGCGATCATCACCGCGACCACAATCCTGTCGTTTATAACTATGCCGCTGGCGATTTCGCTGGCGATGGGCAATTAACGTGCGCCTGAAGATGCATTTCCGAGCGGCGCCACCGGCACGCTCGGCCCCACCACCATGTCAGGGTCCTCGTCGAAACCGGGATGGTTGGTCGGGTCCACCACATAGGTGTGCGACTGGCTGGTCGGCTCCAGCGGCGNNCTCCAGCGGCGCCCGCACGCCCAATTCCACAGCCTGAGCCTTTCCGGCCCCCAAGCCGGCGACGACCGCGGCAAGCGCAAAACCAACGGGACGCAGCGGCAGTTCTTCGTGTCTGGCGTTCTTCATCATCTCAACTCCACACCGCCCGTTGCCCGTCTAGGGTCGCCCGTTTGTTAACCAATTAACCACCACTGGAACAAAGCGAGTACAGCACTGAGTCCAGGACGGCAATAGGGCGGAAACAAATTTCTTCGCCGCTGTTTCGCCCTGCTTGCGGCGGTTTGGACACAAGGCTTAACAAGCGCTCATGACTCAGCGACCGTCAGGCACAAAGAAAAACGACAGCGGGCCGGTTCGTTTTCGTCACAAGCATCTCTTGGCAATCGCCGATCTTGACCGTTTCGAAGTGGCCGCCCTGCTTGATCGTGCGGAAACCTATGAACCGCTGCTCGAGCAGAAGGTGAAGAAGCTCGACGCACTGCGCGGGCGCACCTTGATCAATCTTTTCTTCGAAAACTCGACGCGCACGCAATCCTCATTTGAACTCGCCGGCAAGCGTATGGGCGCTGACGTCGTCAACATGTCGGTGAAGTCCTCAAGCGTCGCCAAGGGTGAAACCTTGATCGACACCGCGGCAACGCTGAACGCGATGCGCCCCGATCTGCTTGTTGTACGTCACGGCGCCTCTGGCGCGGCGGAATTGCTGGCCCGCAAGGTCGACTGCGCGGTGATCAATGCCGGCGACGGTCAACACGAGCACCCGACGCAGGCGCTGCTCGACGCGTTCACCATCCGCCGCCGCCTCGGACAAGTGGAGGGCCTCACCATAGCAATTTGCGGCGACGTGCTGCACTCGCGCGTCGCGCGCTCCAATGTGGCGCTGCTCAACATGTTGGGTGCGAGCGTGCATCTGATTGGCCCGCCGACGCTAATGCCCGCTGGGGCCGAGCGCTGGGGCGCGCGCGTATTCCACGACATGCGCGAAGGACTGAAGGGCGCGGATGTGGTGATGATGCTGCGGCTACAGCGCGAGCGCATGGACGGAGGCTATTTCCCCTCCGCGCGCGAATATTTCTGGTTCTACGGGCTCGACGAGGACAAGCTCAAGCTTGCAAAACCCGGCGCGCTTGTGATGCACCCCGGCCCGATGAATCGCGGCGTCGAGATCGATTCAAGCGTAGCTGACAATCCCAATGTCTCGCTGATCGAGACGCAGGTTCGCATGGGTGTGGCCGTGCGCATGGCGGTGCTGGAAGCATTGGCCGAGAGCGGCGCAAACGGGGAGCCCGTTTGATGCGCCCAATCCTCATCCGAAACGCCACCTTGGTCGATCCGGCGAAAGACAAGATCGCTGACGGCGCAATCCTGTTCGCCGACAAAATTCTCGATGTCGGCGCCATTGCCAGCGCCCCTGACGGCGCAGAGATTATCGACGCTGACGGCGCCCATATCATGCCCGGCTTGATCGACATGCGCGTGGTCATCGGCGAGCCCGGCGCCGAGCACAAAGAGACGTTCAAGTCCGCAGGGCGCGCAGCAGCGGCGGGCGGGGTCACGACGTTGGTGATGATGCCGAACACCACGCCGGTGATCGACGACCAGAGCCTGGTCGATTTCGTACTGCGCCGCGCAGGCGATCGCTCGGGCGGCGTGCACATCCTGCCCGCAGCAGCGCTCACCAAGAATCTCGACGGCGCATTGATGACCGAGATCGGCCTGCTCGCCGAAGCGGGCGCGGTGATGTTCTCAAACGGCGATCGCCCGATCGCGGACACACGCGTGCTCTTGCGTGCACTCAAATACGCGACCGCGTTCGGGGCCCTGATCGCACATCGGCCGGAAGACCCCTACCTCGCCGAAGGCGGCGTCATGCATCATGGCGAACTCGCCGCCCGGCTTGGCCTTGGAGGCATACCCGCGGCGGCCGAGGGCATCATGGCGCGGCGCGATCTTGAACTCGCCGAACTTACCGGCGGGCGTTTGCTGATGGACATGCTTTCCACCGCGGAGGCGCTTCGCCCGCTCGTGCGCGCCAAGGCGCGCGGCGTGAAAGTTGTCGCCAGCGTCAACGTGCACCATCTGGTGCTCAACGAGAACGATGTCGACGGCTATCGCACCTTCGCAAAGCTTTCCCCGCCCTTGCGTTCGGAGACGGATCGCATCGCCCTGGTCGAAGGCGTACGCGATGGTGTGATCGACGTGATCGTCTCCGGCCACGATCCCAGGCCCGCGGAGGACAAGCGCCTGCCGTTCGCGGAGGCGGCGTTCGGCGCGGTCGGCTTGGAGACGCTGTTGCCGGGCGCGTTGACGCTCCACCACAAGGGCGACGTAGGGCTGAACGCGCTGATCCGGGCGATGACGCTGCGGCCCGCGGAAATACTCAATCTGCCGCAGGGACGCTTGGCCAAAGGCGCGCCCGCTGATCTTATCCTGGTCGATATCGGCGCGCCGTTTAAGCTCGATTCCGACAAGCTGCGCTCGAAATCCAACAATTCGCCATTTGACGAGAAGACGCTGCAAGGCATTGTCCGGCGCACGTTCGTAGGCGGGCGCCCGATTTTTCCGGTTTGAGGGAGGTCACTTTGGTTCCCACAGAAATAAGCTCCGTCATCCCGGACACGCGGAGCGTGATCCGGGACCCAGGGGATCGTAAAGCGCTGCGCATGGCAACTGGGTTCCGTGTTCGCCGCTCTGCGGCGCCCCGGAATGATGGGCTGATTTTCTGCATCGCACTCGCACTCACCCTCGCCGCTTGCGCAACTTACCCGCCGGGGCAGACCCCGCCCGATCGCCTGCCCACGCACGGCGCCATCGCGTACAATTGCGCCAATGGCGCGCAATTGATGGTGGAATATGTCGATGACGAGGCCCGCGTGGCGATCCTGGGCGGCCCCTCGATGGTGCTGCCGCAAACTGCCGACGGCGCCTATTCAAACGGGCGCTACGCACTCAGCGGAAGCGCCGCTCAAGCGAACTGGACCGTGGGCCGGTCGGCGCCGGTGAGCTGTCGGGGGAATTAGGGTAGGTCGCTAGAAGTCCCAGCGTAGCAAGCGATACCCGACATCAAGCGCATCGAGTTCCAGCAGAGCGGAATTGCGTTCGCGCCAGGCGCCGGTCGCGAGGTCGTCAGCGAGCTTGTTTAGGCCTGCCTCTGCATCGATTTTCGAAAACACCGAGATCGACTGGCGCGCGGTCGCATCGAGATAGACCTCCGGCCTTCGCCAATAGGCGCCCAGAAATCCGTCACAGCAATCGTGGGGAACCGGCAACGAGCTCGCTTCAAACGCACCCAACTCCTCGGCCAACAAATCGAGCGGCGGCATAGTTTGGCGATCAAGGGCCGCGATTGCCGGCAGGTAGTCGCGCGTCAGCCAGAAATCCGAAATCTGCGCATCGAAGGTCAACAGCAAGATACGTGCACGCGCGACGCGGCGCATTTCGCGCAGGCCCGCCCGCCAGTCCCGCCAGTGGTGGATAGTCAGCACCGCCATGGCGGCGTCGAAGGCGCCAGCTTCAACTGGCAAGTCCTCCGCTGAAGCGCGCACGCAGGGCGCCGCGTCTGGCGCACGCTGGGCAATCATGAGCGCCGAGGGTTCCACCGCGAGCACGGTGCAATCCATGGGTTCGTACGACCCTGTCCCCGCGCCCACATTGATCACCGAGCGCACATCTCCCAACGCCGCGCTAATCGCCGCGGCGATACGCGGATCGGGCCTGCGCCGAAGCGCATAGCCCTCGCCGATGGAATCGTAGGCGGGGGTCATCATGTTTTTTGAGTATCGACGCGGCGGGCTGTTTCGCAAACTTTCCTTCTCCCGCGCCAAGTTCGCCCCTCCCCAGGAGCGATTGAGCCTGATAGAGACGCTCGGTGCTGGCCTTTTTCATCGTCCTCGCCGCCATTGGCGGCTATTTGCTAGGCTCGATCCCGTTCGGCCTGGTGCTCACACAATGGGCGGGCCTCGGCGACATCCGCGCCATCGGCTCCGGCAATATCGGCGCAACCAACGTCTTGCGCACGGGCCGCAAAGACTTGGCGCTTGCGACGTTGCTGCTGGACGCGGGCAAAGCCGGATTGGCGCTGATCCTCGCGCGGCTGCTGACGAGCGGACACCCCCAGCAGATCGAGATTGGGTTGGTCGCGGGCGGCGCAGCCTTTATCGGCCATTGCTATCCGGTGTGGCTCAACTTCAAGGGCGGCAAGGGCGTCGCTACCTTTTTCGGCGTGCTGTTCGCCGGGGCCTGGCCGCTTGGATTGCTGGCGGGCGCAACCTGGCTCGCAATCGCCACGATGTTTGGATATTCCTCGCTGGCCGCACTTTGCGCTGCCGCTATCGCTCCAATCGCCGCGCTGATCGCGGCCTATTCCTGGCCTGAAATTATTTTCGCGCTGCTACTGGCGGCGCTGATCTTCTGGCGCCACCGCGCCAACATCGAACGCTTACGTACGGGAAACGAACCCCGCATCGGCGGCAAGAAAGCCGGGGCCGACGCAACCGCCGAACCGCCCGCGGCGGCGGAATCCTGAAGCGATGGCGCGCACGCTCGCGCGCTCGGAACGGATCGCGTGGGCGCGGCTTGCACGCACCCCGCGCATCGGCCCCTTAACCTTTCAGGGCTTGATCACACGTTTCCGGACACCCGCGGCGGCACTCGAAGCGTTGCCACGCATTTCCAAACTTACGCCGCCACCTGAAGCACGCGTCATCGCGGAGATCGAGGCGGTTGAGGCGTTGGGCGCGCGCCTGCTTGCGTCATGCGAACCGGATTATCCGCCCCTGCTGGCGCAACTCGACGCTCCCCCTGCACTGATAGCGCTACGAGGTGACGTGGGCCTGCTGAAACGCCCCACCATCGCCATCATCGGTTCGCGCGAGGGATCGGCGGCGGCTTTGCTGTTCGCCGAGCGTTTGGCGGCGGAGCTGGGCGAGGCTGGATTTGTCGTGGTTTCGGGCATGGCGCGCGGCATCGACGCCGCCGCCCACCGCGGCGCGCTCGCGACCGGGACTGCAGCCGTGCTCGCCGGCGGGCTCGATCATCCTTATCCGCCGCAGAACTTGGCTCTGCACGGTTCGATATGCGCCAAGGGGGTGGTGGTCAGCGAAGCGCCCTTGGGCTCCGCGGCGCGCGCCCGCGATTTTCCCCGGCGCAACTCGATCATCTCAGGGCTCTCTCGTGCGGTGGTGGTGATCGAAGCGGCGCTGCGTTCGGGCTCGTTGATCACGGCGCGTGCTGCCGCCGACCAGGGTCGCGAAGTAATGGCCGCACCAGGCTCTCCTCTGGATCAGCGCGCCCGCGGCTCGAACGCGCTGATCAAGCAAGGCGCCACCTTGATCGAATGCGCCGCCGACGTGATCGAAGCGCTTGGCGAGACGCGCGCGCCGCGGCCGATGCTGCACGGACCGTTATTTGACGAAACCGAACCAGAGCCACCCCCGCCGGGCCTTCCAAAAAAAATCGCCGCTCTGCTCTCGCCGACGCCGGTTCACGTCAACGATCTCGCGCGCTTGACCAAGGCGCCGCTCGGTGCGGTCGCTGCAGCGCTGACCGAATTGGAGTTCAACGGCCAAGCCGCATCCTTGCCGGGAGGCTACGTCGCCTCTTCAGGCGCAGCGTTCCCGGAACGCGACTGAATTGCCAACGACGCCAATGCCTCTGCGGCAAGAGAGCGCGTGAGCTCCAGCCCCGCTGCGAGGCGAGACAATCTATGCTGCTCGGCCAGCGCCGCCATTTCACGGCTGACTTCATAGATGTACGTCAGAGCGTCAAACGCACCGATCTCTGCATCACCTTCTGCCTCACACGCGGCGCCGCCCGAATTTACATCACGCATAGGTTGCATATAGCACCCTGGGATTGTTTTTGCCAAGGCCGGTCGTGTCTCCGCTTAGTTCATGTTTTCACGCTATTTTGTTGACCCTGGTGCGATCTATCCTGATCGCCGGACCCACGCAGCGCGTTGACAGCCCGGGGTGCGGCCCCCAGTTTCCGCGCGCTCCGGGCCTCGCGCCCGATTGAGGATCGCCCCCACACATGCACGTCGTCGTCGTCGAATCCCCGGCTAAGGCCAAGACAATTAACAAATATCTGGGCTCGGACTACACGGTCCTGGCCTCGTACGGCCATATCCGCGACCTCCCCGCCAAGGACGGCTCGGTCAAACCGGACGACGATTTCGCCATGGATTGGGAGCTGGACGCGAAATCCTCCAAGCACGTCAAGGCCATCGCCGATGCGCTCAAGGATGCCGACAATCTCATCCTCGCCACCGACCCTGACCGGGAAGGCGAAGCCATTTCCTGGCACGTTTTGGAAACGCTGAAGAACCGTAAGGCGCTCAAGGGCAAGAGCGTCCAGCGCGTCACCTTCAACGCCATCACCAAGGCAAGCGTACAAGCGGCGATGGCGGCGCCGCGCGAGATCGATATGGAACTGGTCGACGCCTATATGGCGCGCCGGGCGCTGGATTATCTGGTCGGCTTCACGCTCTCGCCCGTGCTGTGGCGCAAGCTGCCGGGCGCGCGCTCGGCGGGGCGGGTGCAATCGGTGGCGCTTCGAATCATCGTTGACCGTGAAGTCGAGATCGAACGTTTTCGCCCACAGGAATATTGGTCCGTCGATGCGCAGATGACGACACCGCGCGGAGAGACCTTCACCGCGCGCATCGCCGCGTTCGAAGGCAAGAAGCTGAAGCGCCTCGATATCCCGAACCAGGCCATGGCGTTCGCCGCACGCGATGCGATTAAGCGCGGCGGCTTCAAGGTGAGCGCGGTCGAAGCCAAGCCCACCAAGCGCAATCCGCCCCCGCCGTTCACTACCTCAACGCTGCAGCAGGAGGCCGCTCGCAAGCTCGGTTTCAACGCTTCGCGCACCATGCAGACCGCACAGCGCCTCTACGAAGCCGGCCATATCACCTATATGCGCACCGACGGCGTCTCCATGGACGAGGGCGCGATCCGCGAATTGCGCCGCACCATCGATGCGCAATTCGGCAGGCAATACACGCCCGCCGAACCGCGCCGTTATGCGTCGAAGATCAAGAACGCGCAGGAAGCGCACGAGGCCATCCGCCCTACCGACCCCACCCGCGCCGCCAAGGATCTCAACGTCGAGGGCGATCAGGCGCGACTCTACGAATTGGTCTGGAAGCGCGCGGTGGCTTCGCAAATGGAGGCGGCCTCGATCGAGCGCACCACCGTCGATCTCACCGAGCCCACCGGCAAGGTGGAGCTGCGTGCAAATGGCCAGGTAATCCTGTTCGACGGATTTCTAAAGCTCTATCAAGAAGGCCGCGACGACGAAGAGGACGAAGAAAACCGACGCCTGCCGCAGATGAAGCAAGGCGAAGCAGTCACAGTGCAGGACGTGAAGGCTGATCAGCATTTCACCGAGCCGCCGCCACGTTTCTCCGAAGCAAGCCTGGTCAAGAAGCTCGAAGAACTTGGCATCGGCCGCCCTTCGACTTACGCGGCGATCCTCGAGAAGCTGCGCGAGCGCAATTATGTGCGCATGGACAAGAACCGCTTCATCGCCGACGACCGCGGCCGCATCCTCACCGCGTTCATGGAGAATTTCTTCGCCAAATATGTCGAATACGATTTCACCGCCGACCTGGAAGAAAAACTCGACGAAGTCTCCGCCGGCAATCTGGAATGGAAGGCGCTGATGCGCGAATTCTGGAAAGATTTCAACGGCGCCATCGTCGACATCGCCGAGCTGCGCATCGGCGATGTGATCGAAAAGCTCAACGACGTCATGGGCGATCACATATTCCCCGCGCGTGAGGATGGCTCCGATCCGCGCACGTGTTCGCTGTGCGGCACGGGGCGGCTCTCGCTGCGGCTCGGCAAGTTTGGCGCGTTTGTCGCCTGCTCGAACTACAATGCCGAACCGCCGTGCAAATTCACGCGGCCTTTGGCCGGCGGCGAAGAACAGGAGGGCGCGATCCCATCTGACGGGCTTCCTCTCGGCGACGGCCCCACAGGCCCGGTGACACTGAAAAACGGCCGTTTCGGCATCTACGTCGAAACGCCCAACGACGACGCCGACAAACCCAAACGCGCCAGCCTGCCGAAGAATTGGCCCCCGGACTCGATCACGCTGGAACGCGCCCTCGCTCTGCTCTCGCTGCCGCGCCAGGTCGGCATGCATCCAAGCGAAAACGAGATGATCCTCGCCGGCCTCGGCCGTTACGGGCCCTATCTGCAGATGGGCAAGATGTACGCGAACCTGCCCAGCATCGAAGACGTGCTCGAAATCCAGATGAACCGCGCCGTGGCGGTGATCGACGAAAAGAAAGCCGGCGGCGGCAAGGGCAGATTTGGCCGCACCGCGCCAACGGCATTGAAGGAGCTTGGCGAAAGCCCGGTGACCGGAAAACCCGTGCGCGTGCTCTCCGGCCGCTACGGGCCGTATATCAATGACGGTGAAATCAACGCCAACGTGCCGCGGGATAAGAAGCCGGAGGATGTGACGCTGGATGAGGCGCTGGCTTTGCTAGCGGCGCGCTTGGAGGCTGGCGGGGGGAAGAAGAAACGCAAAGCGCCAGCCGCGAAGAAGGAAGCGACAAAGCCGGTAAAGTCGGCGGCGAAGAGCGCGAGCGCGCCGAAGAAGGTGCCAGGGAAGAAGACAGCGAAGAAGGCGGTGGGATAACCAGGCTGGGACCAACGTGCGGCCTGCTTCCGATTAAACCAGAACTAGGCTAACTCTTCGCGAGACGGCGGATGCTCTGGAGCCCTGTCGCGAAGGGGGAAAGAAGTGGCAAAGATTTTTGTTTCCTACTCGAGAAAGCGCCCGAGCACGGCACAAAGAATAGCAAAACGACTTGAGGAGGTTGGCTACGATGTGTTCATCGACTCCAAGATAGTGGCTGGTGAAGACTACGAAAAGCGAATCCTATCAGAGCTCGAAGGAGCGCACGCCGTTATAGCGGTGTGGGACAATGATACCGTCGATAGCCAGCCGGTCCTTGATGAGTGCCGTCGAGCGAACAAACTCCAGAAACTGATACCGGTCCTTATCGAGGAGGTGTCGATCAACAAGCTGCCATTCCAACTTTCAAGCATTCAATACATTGAGATGTTTGAAGAGGACGATTTGGAGGGGGGTGACACGTTCGACGCCCTCATGCGTGGCATCGTGCGTCTATGCGATCCCGAACGGTTTCGAGACGACCTGCGAAAGCAAGATAGCAGCACCGAACTAAAACCTATCAAGCCTGATTCGACTGATTCAGTGTCGGTACAGCTGAGCGCTATCCTTGACGACCTCGCTAACAATTTGGTCCGCGTCCCCGCTTATCAGCGCGAGGACAACCAATGGGACCTCGAGACAAAGTCACTGTTCGTTGAATCCATCATCAATAATCTCCCAGTGCCAGCTTTCTTTTTCGAGCCCGTCACCGTGGATGGCTTCGCAATCAACTACGTTGTTGACGGTCAGCAGCGCCTAAGCGTTTTGCACAGCTACTTTCGCGATGAATTTGCACTGATTGACTCTGCGGCGACGCCTTACATTTCGGAGCAAGCAGACCACTACCGGGGACGCAGGTTCAGCGAGCTGCACCCAGTGTTCCAGAGTGCCTTCAAAAAATACCAGCTCACGATCATGAAGGTTCGGGATCTGGGAGACCAGAGGCTGGAAATTTTCAGGCGCATCAACCGTGGCGGGACGCCACTGAGCGCGCAGGACATCCGTCTTGCCTATTACAGCGCCTCGTCTAGCACAATTAACTACATTCGACTGGTTGGGGTCGCCGATCCCTCGAAACCTTCCTCCAAACGAGCTATCGACTACATTGATCGCGAGTTCAAACTGGTCGTTCCATGGCAATCTCAGAAAGCCCGCAGCAATTGGCAGGCTTTCTGGGCTCAGGGCTCCGCATCCTTGGGGCAACGCGCCTCCGAAATGTTTCTGTGGACGCTCATCGCAGCGGACATCGATCGGGCCCGAAAGTTTCTACCCGACGACCGCAAGAGCGCCACGTTGGACCGAGGCCAAAAGGGGTTGGACTATGTTCTAGATAAGTACAGTGAAAAACTCGCAGCTCGTGATCTCGGTGCCTCGGACGAGGTTATGACTCTGAGCGAAATTTCGGGAGGGCTCTTTCCGCTATTCGAGGAAATGGTAGCAGTCATTTTCGACAAAAATCACATTGTCCCAGAGCACGCCGCTAAGATTGCGCTCACACTCGGCGCTATGTACCGCCATGGCCTACGCTCTGGAACCTCCGCAAAGATATTGGGACACATTCCGGAATACGTTCATTCGCCGAACAAACTTGCTACCAAATTTAAGCTCGGCCGCATCACCTTCAGCAACAAGTGGCTGCATTCGACCGGCTACCTTAACTTCATAGAAAAAACGGGCTTAGTCCTAAACCGCCTTAGCCCAAAGAAGTAAGCCCGGCATCAATGCCCAAATACCCAGCGTCGCCCCTCTCACTCACCCGCGAGCTTGTGCTGGCGGCGCTGCAAAAATCTGGCGGCAGCGCGCAGAAGCGCGACATTGCGCGCGAGTTAGGCATTGGTCCCGATCAGAAGAAAGAGCTGCGCCAAATTCTGCGCGCGCTTGAGGAAGAAGGCGCGCTCGGGCGCACGGGGCGCAAGCGTTATGCTGACACGCATGCGCTGCCGGCTTCTGGCGTGATGGATATTATCGACCGTGACGCTGACGGCGAATTGCTCGCGCGCATGCGCGGGCCGGACGGATATTTCGGCCCGACAGTTCGTCTCGCGCCGGGCGAAGCGCGCGGACAGAAGGGCGAAGCCGCCATCGGAATCGGCGACCGCGTGCTGGCGCGCATCGCCCGCACCGATGAGGGCCTTGAAGCGCGCGTGGTCAAGCGGCTCGGGCAAAGCGCGCACCGCATTCTCGGCGTGTTCCGCGCCATGAAGGACGAGCGCGGGCGCAGCTTCGGCGGCGGTCGCGTCACCCCTGCCGACCGCAAGGCGCGCTACGATCTGATCGTCGAAGCTGGTAATGTTGGCGAGGCGAAAGACGGCGATCTGGTGCTGGTCGAGATCGATGCGCGTCACGCCGAACGCGCGCATGGACCCAAGCGCGGGCTGATCAAGGAAATCGTCGGCAAGGAAAGCGATCCGCGCGCGGCCTCGATCCTCGCCATGCACACGCACGGCATTCTGCCGGGATTCACGCCAGACGAAGAAGCGCAAGCCAAGGCCGCCAAGCCCGCGCCGCTGGCGGGGCGAGTCGATCTGCGCCAATTGCCGCTTATCACCATCGACCCCGAAGACGCGCGCGATCATGACGACGCGGTGTTCGCACAACCCGATGGCGATGCGAAAAATCCCGGCGGTTGGCGCGTGTGGGTGGCGATCGCGGATGTGTCGCACTACGTGACGCCCGGCTCGGCGCTCGATCGCGGCGCCTGGCGGCGCGGCAATTCCACCTATTTTCCCGACCGCGTCGCGCCGATGCTGCCCGAGACCCTGTCGGCGGATTTGTGCAGCCTGCGCGAGCACGAGGAGCGCGCGTGCCTGGTGGTGGAAATGGTGTTCGGCGCCGACGGCAAGAAGCGCCGGCATCAATTCTCGCGCGCGCTGATGCGCTCGGCGGCGAAGCTCTCGTACGAAGCAGCGCAAGCGGCCATCGATGGCGCGCCGAACGAGAAAACCGCCCCGCTGTTGGAGACGATCCTGAAGCCGCTCTGGGCGGCCTATGCGTGCGTATGGATGGCGCGCGGAGAGCGACAACCTCTCGAGATCGATGCGCCCGAGCACAAGATCATCTTTAAGGACGGCAAGGTTGCAGGTGTGATGCGGCGCGAGCGCTTCGATGCGCACAAGCTGATCGAAGAATTCATGATCCAGGCCAATGTCTGCGCGGCGGAGACGTTAGAGCTGAAGGGCCGGCCGCAAATCTACCGCATCCATGATCGGCCCAGCGACGAGAAAATCGCAGCACTCACTGATTTTCTCCCCACTGTCGACATGGCCTGGGCCAAAGGCCAGAGCGTCACCGCCGCGCGCTTCAACCGCATCCTGCATCTGGCGGAGAAGTCCACCAACAAGGACATCATCAACGAAGTGGTGCTGCGTACGCAATCGCAGGCGGTGTATTCGCCCGACAATATCGGGCATTTTGGTCTCAACCTCTCGCGCTATTCGCACTTTACTTCGCCGATCCGCCGCTACGCCGATGTCACCATCCACCGCGCCTTGATCCGCGCACTGAAGCTTGGCGACGACGGCGCGACTGACAAGGACGAGCAGCGCCTCACTGAAACCGCCCAGCACATCTCCGAGACCGAGCGCAAGAGCATGGCCGCCGAGCGCGACGCCACTTCGCGCTACATTGCCTCGTTCCTGGCAGACCGCATCGGCGCCACGTTCGAAGGCCGCGTCACCGGCGTCACCCGTTTCGGACTCTTCATCCGCCTTGACGAAACCCAAGCCGATGGCCTGGCGCCCATCCGCTCGTTGGGCGCCGGATTCTGGAACCACGACGAAGCCGCGCATGCGCTGGTCAACACCGAGAGCGGCGCGCGCTTCCCGCTCGGCATGCGTGTTGAAGTGCGGCTGGTAGAAGCAACCCCGATCAGCGGCGGCTTGCTGTTCTCAGTGCTCACCGACGCCGAACCACCCGCGCCGGGGTGGCGCGTCAAGTCGCGCGGGCGCGTGATAGGCCGCGATTTCGGCAAGCATCGCGGGAAGCGGCGGCGCTAGCGCACCTCTGGAGAGCTGGGCGCCAGCGCTTGCCATCGCTGGCGCATCGCGCCAGCGTGCCAGCATGAACTCATCCCCCGCCCCCAAACCCCTCGGCTTCTGGTCCTGCTGGGCGCTGACCGTGGGCTGCATGATCGGTTCGGGCGTGTTTACGCTGCCGGCGGTGCTTGCGCCCTACGGCCTCTTGAGTTTCGGCGGCTGGCTGATCGCGGGCGCGGGTTCGATCATGCTGGCGCTGGTGTTCGGTCAACTCGCCTCGCGCACCGCACGCAGCGGCGGCCCCTACACTTACGCCCAGGAAGCCTTCGGCGAATTCACCGGCTTCGTCATAGCCTGGGGCTATTGGTGCTCCTATTGGATAGCGATCCCCGCCATCGCCATCGCGTTCGCCGGCTATCTACCGGAATTTTTTCCGGCACTTGCCGGCAATTCCGTGGGCCAGGCGCTTGCCGCGCTGGCGCTGATTTGGGTTCTAACGCTCATCAACATACGCGGCCTGCGTGAGGCCGGCTTCATTCAGATCCTGATGACGGCGCTGAAGATCGTGCCGCTTGTCGTGATCGCGGGCCTCGGAATCGCCGCGGGCGACCCGGCCAACCTGCCCGTGCTGAACCCGAATAATTCGTCGATCCTCACAGCGCTTTCGGCCACAGCTCTGCTGACCTTATGGGCGTTCACCGGCTTTGAGGCCGGCGCCATGCCGGCGGCGAACGTCAAGAACCCGGAACGCGTCATCCCCCGCGCCATCGTCATCGGCATGGTCACGGTGACGTTGATCTATCTTAGCGCCACTGCCGCAGTGATGCTGTTGGTGCCCGCCGAGCAACTGGCGCAATCGACGGCGCCGTTCGCTGACGCTGCGCGCGCGTTTGGCGCTTGGGGGCCGCGCCTCGTCGCCGCCGGCGCGCTCGTCGCCACCGCCGGCGCGCTTAACGGCATCATCTTCGTGTGCGGGCAAATGCCGATGGCGGTGGCGCTCGACAAGCTCGCCCCTAGCGTGCTGGCGCGCACCAATAAAGGCGGTGCGCCTTATGTGGCGCTGCTCGCCTCCTCAATGCTGGGCTCGCTGCTGCTGGCGCTGAATTATTCGCGCGGAACAATCAAGGCGTTCGAATTCCTGGTGATGATGAGCACGCTCACGATCCTGCTGCCCTATCTCGTCAGCGTGCTGGCGGAACTGCGCCACTCGTGGAACCGCTCGAAATCCTGGGCGTTGGCGGCGCTGCTGGCCGGCTATTACGTCATGTTCGCCATACTTGGATCGGGCGCGGAGGTGATTGTCTGGGGCGGCGTGTTGATGGCGTTGGGTGTGCCGGTGTTTGTCTTGGGGCGGCAGCTGCGTCGCAAAACGGCGTAAATATGGACCGCCNNCCGGCGCCCTCGCCGGCATACAATGCTCGATACCGCTTGGGCGGTGGTTGTTCGCCACACCTGTGCCGGCGAGGGCGCCGGCGGTCCATGTTACTCCTCGCGCTTGAACGGCGTGTGCTCGCTGAGCGCTTCCGCCTCATGCACGACGGCGGGCGTCTCGGCTTCGAGGTATCGCGCAACGGCGTCGTGCAGAGCGGGTTCGGCGATCCAGTGTGCGGAATAGGTTGGCACGGGCGTGTAGCCGCGCGCGAGCTTGTGCTCGCCCTGGGCGCCTGCCTCCACCCGCGGCAATCCCAGCTCAATCGCGAGTTCAATTGCTTGATAATAGCACAACTCGAAATGCAAGAACGCTACATCGACGACGCGACCCCAATAGCGACCATAGAGTGCGTCGCCGCCAACCAAGTTTAGCGCCGAAGCGATCGACCTGCCTTCCATCTCCGCCAGGAACAACACGCACGCGTCGCCCATGCGCTCACCCAGCAGCGCGAAGAAATCGCGGTTCAGATACGGCGAACCCCATTTGCGCGAGCCTGTGTCCATGTAGCACTGGAAAAAGAAATCCCAATCGCTGGCTTTGATTTCATCGCCGCGAAGCCGCTTGATGTTCAGCCCGGCGCAAGCGCGCGTGCGTTCACGGCGGATGGCTTTCCGCTTCTGCGAGGAGAGATCGCGGAGAAAGTCCCCGAAGCAAGTATAACCGCGGTTGAACCAGTGATATTGTAGACCCAAGCGCGTGAGAAACCCCAATGGCGCAAGCCGTGCACACGCCTCGCCTTCGGAAAACGTGATATGGGCGGAGGAGGCGCCCGAGCCTCTGGCGAGGCCGATCGCTGCTTGCGCCAACGCACGCTCAACTTCGGCGTCGCGCGCAAGAATGCGCCGCCCGGGCACGGGCGTGAACGGCACGGCGCATTGCAGTTTCGGATAATATCGCCCGCCAGCGCGGTGAAGGGCCTCAGCCCAGGCATGATCGAACACGTACTCGCCGTAGGAATGATCCTTGAGGTAAAGCGGCATGACGCCAACCGCCGCCCCCGCCTCGCGCGCAATTAGATGCGACGGCCGCCAGCCGCTGCGCCCGCCGACGCAGCCGCTTTCCTCCAATGCTTGCAGAAAGCTCCAAGAGACGAAGGGATCGTGCGGCGCGCCACTCGGATTTGCACAACCATCCCATGAGGATGGCGTAATGTTCGCAATTCCGCCATGTACTTCGATAGTAAGGGAATCCGCGCCGTCCATTTGTTTTCTTCAGATCCCCGCCCCTCCACCAGGGAGAAGCGCGCCGCACAACTACTCAATCTCAAACACGCCATCGACCTCGACCGCGAAATTCAGCGGCAGATTGGCTTGGCCCACCGCCGAGCGGGCGTGACGGCCGATGTCGCCGAAAACCGCCACCATGACATCGGAGCAGCCATTCATGACTTGTGGTATGGGATCGAAATCGGGCGTTACATTGACGAAGCCGCCGAGCTTCACCACGCGCTTGACTTTATCAAGATCGCCGCCGCACGCCGCTTTCACCTGCGCCAGGAGGTTGAGCGCGCATAGCCGCGCGGCGGCCTGGCCCTGCTCCACCTCGATCTCATCGCCCAGTTTGCCCTTGATTCCGCCGGTCGCGTCCACCGAGACTTGCCCTGACACAAACACGAGCCTGCCGACGACGACATACGGCACGTAGGAAGCGACCGGCGCCGGCGGCGTCGGCAGCGCGATGTTCAATTCTTGCAAACGCGATTCGATGCGGCCCATGACCCAGCTCCCTGCGGGAGCATCTTAGCCGCCGAAAGCGGCGCCGTCATCCTAGCCCAACCACACCCCAGAACCATGCCGCAGATCCTCATTTGAGGTAGCCGCCGACGAATTGGCTCGCCTCCTCATCGGACACAATCTCCAGCGCCTCGACCGGCAGAATGCGCGCTTGGATAGATGCGAGCTCGGCGGCGGGGGCGTTTAGCCATTCTTCCTGCTCAGCGGCGGTGCGCAGCACCACGGGCATGGCTTTGGCGTGAACCGGGCGCACGAGATCGTTGGGTTCGGTAGTGAGGAAGCTGAAGAGCGTGTGCACGCCGGCCTTTGGTTCCTTTTTGGAGCCGTAATCGCCGGCCCAGACCTGCCAGACGCCGGCGAAATAGGCGATGCCGCGGTCGGGCGGGGCAAACCAGCGAATGATCTTTGCGCCCTTGGGGGAAGCGTCTTCGTATTCGGAGAACGCCGTGAACGGCGCGAGGCAGCGATGTTCTACGCCAAGCAAGGGTCGCCAATGCGGGCTGTGGATGTTGCGGATATTCGTGACCGGAGCGCCGCCGAATTGCGGAGGACCAGGAAGCCCCCAGCGCATCGAAGTCCATTCCCTGGCGCCGTCTGCGCGCAGGCGAATAATCGGCGCGATGCTCTTGGGAAAAACTTCCAGCACCGAATTAATGCGTGTCTCGCTCCATTCGGAATAGCCATAGATTTCGGCTTCAAGATCAGCCTTACGGATGTCGGAGGCATAGCGATTGCACATTGGAAGGGAGATTAGGGCGGCGCGGCCCGCTCCGCCATGCCGCCCGCTAATGAAAATTGCGCCCGTGCGGGATCATGCGCGCGGCTTCGGCGGCGAGGTTTTGGCGGACATTGCGGGGATGAGCGCGGGCGTCGGCGCCGGGGCGGACGACTTCGTCAGCGCGAGCCGTCGGCGGGCTCAGCGCACCGCCTGAGAGTTTCGCCAGCAGCGGGCTGAAATCGTGCAGCCGCTCGGCCACGACATGGACGACGCCGCGTTCGTTCTGCACTCTGCCGTCAACCGCACAGAGCCGCGCGCCCAGCACTTCGGTGCGGAAGCTTTCGAACACGCGCGGCCAGACGACGATGTTGGCGATATGGGTTTCATCCTCCAGCGTCATGAAGATGACGCCCGAGGCCGTCCCTGGACGCTGACGCACCAGCACTAGGCCGGCGACGCGCACGAACGCGCCGTCGCCCAACTCCGCCAAGCGCTCGGCCGGATACACCTTTCGCGCCGCCAGCTCCACGCGTAGCAAGGCTGCCGGGTGCGCCTTCAACGAGAGACGCAGAGTACGATAATCCTCGATCACGTGCTCGCCGATGCACATGGAGGGCAACACAAAATCGGCCTCGCGCGAAGGCTCGGCGGCGTACGCGAAGAGCGGCGAATCCTCCTGCCCACCGACGCGATTGAGCCCGCGCGCAGCCCATAGTGCGTCACGTCGATCATGCCCCAGAGAGCGGAACGCGTCGGCGTCGGCGAGACGCTCGATCGTCGCCGGCGACACCCCCCCGCGCAGCCACACCGCACGTACAGAATCGAAACCGTCCCCCCGCGCAGCGATGCAAGCCTCCGTCTCCTCCTGCTTCAAACCAGATATCTGGCGCAGGCCGAGCCGCAGCGCATGGGTGGCGCGGACATCGTGGGTCATGTCGCCATGGCGCCGGTTCAGACGCAAGGCCGCCGCGGGGCCGGATTCGAGCACATTATCCCAGTGCGAATGATTGATGTCTGGCCCGCGCACGTCAACGCCATGCTCCTGCGCATCGCGTACGATCTGCGCGGGGGCATAAAAGCCCATCGGCTGTGCATTGAGCAAAGCAGCGGCGAACACGTCCGGGTAATGGCACTTGATCCAGGACGAGGCGTAGACCAGAAGCGCAAAACTGGAGGCGTGGCTTTCGGGGAAACCATATTCGCCGAAGCCCTCGATCTGCGAGAACGAGCGCTCTGCGAAATCGCGCGCATAATTGTTGGCGATCATGCCGCTGATGAATTTCTCCTTGAGCTGCCCGATCGTGCCGACGCGGCGGAACGTGGCCATGGCGCGGCGCAATTTATCGGCCTCGGGCGGAGAAAAGCCCGCCGCGACGATGGCGATCTGCATCGCTTGTTCCTGAAACAGCGGCACGCCAAGCGTGCGCTCCAGCACCGCCTCCAGCGCTTTCGAGGGATAGCTGACTTGTTCCAGCCCCTGCTTGCGCCGCAGATACGGATGCACCATGCCGCCTTGAATCGGGCCAGGGCGGACAATCGCCACTTCGATGACGAGGTCGTAGAAGCACTCCGGGCGCAATCGCGGCAGCATCGACATCTGCGCCCTGCTCTCGACCTGGAACACGCCGACGGAATCCGCCCGCTGCAGCATGGCGTACACACGGGGATCTTCCTTGGGCAAGGAATCGAGCGTGAGCTTCGCTCCAGCCTCGCCGTCCACGCCATTCCACGCAGGATAATGGCGTTCGATCATCTCAAACGCCTTGCGCAGACAGTTCAGCATGCCAAGCCCCAGAAGATCGACTTTGAGGATTTTCAGCTCCTGGAGATCGTCCTTGTCCCATTCAACAACCGTGCGCTCCTCCATCGCCGCGTTCTGGATCGGCACGACTTCGTCGAGCCGGTCGCGGGTGATGACGAAGCCGCCGACATGCTGAGAGAGATGACGGGGGAAGCCGCGCAATTCGCGCACCCGCGCCAAGCATGCCGCCAGCCGCGGATCGGATGGGTCAAGCCCAAGCCCGCGCAGATTCTCCCCGGAAACCGAGGACGACCACCATTGCTGCGTCCGCGACAGCGCCGCGATCACATCCTCGGAATAGCCGAACGCCTTGCATACGTCCCTGATGGCGCTGCGGCCGCGATAGCAGATCAGGGTCGCCGCTAGTGCAGCGCGGTCGCGGCTGTATTTCTGATAGACGTACTGGATCGCCTCCTCGCGCCGCTCGTGTTCGAAATCGACATCGATATCGGGGGGCTCATTGCGCTCGGTGGAGATGAAACGGTCGAACAGCAGATTGAACCGCGCCGGATCGACAGCAGTGACGCCCAGGCAATAGCAGATAGTGGAATTGGCGGCCGAGCCGCGTCCCTGGCAGAGAATGCCGCGCTCCTCGCGCGCATAGCGCACGATGTCGGCCACGGTGAGGAAATAGGCCGCGTACTTGAGCTGCGCGACAATGGAGAGTTCGCGTTCGAGCGAGGCGCGGACTTTTTCTGGCACGCCGCCAGGATAACGTTTGGCCGCGCCCGCCCAGGACAGCGCCTCCAACGCGGCTTGCGCGTCGGTATAGCCGACGACCGTCTCATCGGGATATTGGTAGCTCAGCTCATCGAGGGAAAAGCGCGCACCCTCCATAAAACCGATGGTTTCAGCCACTGCCTCGGGCGCGTCGCGATAAAGCCGCGTCATCTCGGCAGGCGCTTTCAGATGCCGCTCGGCATTGGCGGCCAGCAATTTTCCCGCGGCGTCGAGTGTGGTTTTTTCGCGGATGCAGGTGAGCACGTCGAGCAAAGCGCGCCGCTCCAGGCCATGATGCAACGGCTCGGTGGTGGCGATGAGCNNAGCCAGACTTCCCCGCACGCCGCGCGGACGTCTGAAAGCGTCCGCCGCAAAACTGCATCTGGCGCCGAACCGGCGTCCATATCCGGCGCTACGATCGCCTGCAAGCCTTCGGCGTGCGCGAGGAAATCTCCGACATCGAGCCAACACTCGCCCTTCGGCGCGCGGCGATTGCCGATGGTCAGGAGCCGTGTCAGCCGCCCGTAAGCGGCGCGGTTTTTGGGGAAAGCGAGAATGTCGGGCGTTCCGTCACGAAACGCGAGCCGCGCGCCAACTGCGAGGCGCACGCCATGTTCCTTCGCCGCCGCATGCGCGCGCACCACGCCCGCCAGCGTGTTGCGGTCGGCGATGCCGATGCCCGCAAGGCCAAGCGCCTTCGCCAGCGCCGTCAATTCCTCCGGGTGCGAGGCGCCGCGGAGGAATGAAAAATTTGACGTCGCGCAGACTTCCGCAAAGCCGCTCATGCGAACCATCCAAGGCAATGAACCTCTTGTCGGTCGCCCCTTCCGGCGCTTTGGACCAAGGAGTCAGGCGTTGGGGCTGTTGGCGTCATGCAAACAGCCCATGCAAAAACCAGCGCGGCGGCTCGGCTTCATCGTAGAGCCCTTCGCGATAGAGCCAAAAGCGCCGGCCCTCGCGATCTTCGACCCGGTAATAATCGCGCGCGCGCGCATGTGGCGCGCGCAGCCAGTTCGGCGCGATCCGCTCGGGCCCCTCGGCGCGTGCAACATCGTGCGCCACGCGCCGCCAACGAAACCGCAGCGGCGGCCCATCCGGCGTCTCCGCCAAAACCTCGATCGGCTGGGCGCGCGCAAACAAGGTCAGCGGCCGGCGCATGACATTATCTGCCGGCGCGGTGGCGGGAGAACAGCTGTGCGCCGGCGCCGCCGATGTCGCACGCCACGAGCTTGCGCGTTCTGGCGCGTGCGCCTCGCACGGGGCAAGACGAACAACGTTTTCCGCCCCGAGGCGCACGGACAAAGTATCGATCAAACGCGCTTCGGCTTGCCGGTCGCGGCCGGCCTGGGGCGCGAGATCGGTGGGACGCAGCACGATCTGCGCGATCTCAGCGGCGTCGAGCCGCATCGCTTCGAAACCGGCTTCGGCGTCGAAATTCTCCGCCATTACGGCCAGACGCTCGCGCCACAGCCGCAGCAACGTCGCTGGCGCGCGCTCGGGATGGCTGAGGCCAAGCTCGACTCTGCGGACTTCGCGGTTGAGCCCAAACAGATGCAGTCGCAACAGCCGTACGCCGTCGCCGGTTTGATCGAGCC